>ERZ1370068.2470-contig-162_pt1 | contig 208676 bp, 249 predicted proteins | sample MGYA00561227_ERZ1370068 | MGnify/ENA primary metagenome ERZ1370068 (study PRJEB38410, sample SAMEA6850437) | metagenome | study: Metagenomic assessment of the ecological functions of the soil: analysis of the soil microbiota associated with the...
CGAGCCGGACGTAGGTCACCGCCATGTTGTGCTTTCCGCTGAGGTCCAGGAGATTCGTCCCCGCCAGGAACCGTCCCACGTTGATCTCGGTGACGCACACCGTCCCCTCGCCGTCCTCTCCTTCAGATCCACGCTGAACAGGCCGGAGACATCCCGTCCGAGGCGCGGCCACCGCACGGGTCGTCACCTCCCGCACTTGCGGCTCGGCCGCCGTCTTCGCGAGGGCGGCGACCGACGACACCCCACTGGGATGACCGCCGGATGCGATATAGGACAGGCGCTGAAAGGCCTTCGTCAACACCGGACGGCCCCGGTCCCAGAGGCTCTGGCTGCCGAAGTCGCGGCCGGGCAGGTACTCGGAGAGCGTGAATGACCTGACGGGCGTGCCGCGCATGGTGGACCAGTAGGCGATCCAGGCCTGCGCCTGCCGTGGAGTGCGGACCGGTATCGCTGCAGTGGAGCCGCTGCCCGCGCGCACCCGGCACCAGAGGGGCGTCCGGCCCAGGCGGCGAAAGATCCCGGGCACCGCGGCCAGGCTATTCACCGCGTACGTCAGCGGCGCCGCGACTCCGCGTCCCCGCAGGAAGCGACTCAGCCGATACTTGTCCTGGCACAGCTCGATGACTGGTCGACGCGGGAGGAACACGCGGCACGGAAGTCTCCGTCGAGCGCGGGAGAGCGCCCGGACCTCCGCGTCCGTGGTAGGGATCAGCAGTTCGACGCCGGCTCGCGTGATCACGCTTGCCAGGTCCCGGAGAAAGGCGCGATCCGTCGCGGCATGCACGAGGAAGTTGCGATCCGCGGCCGATTTCTTGAGTATGAAGCGGTCGCTATGGCATCCGGCGACGAAGAGAGAGGGCTCGCCCGCTTTCAGGCTTCGGATCAGATTGTTGCTCGGCCCGCTGCCGGCCCCAGTGATTAGAACGCGTGTCGGCATGCCATCCTTAACCCGGGCCAGTGAAGGTCGTAGGCATCGGCTGCGATCTTGCCCGACTTGCCAGAGGCAGTCAACACGACCGGAATGGGGCACCCCAGAAGCATAGAGAATCTGGCCAGCGACGTCTGATCCGGGTGTCCTTCTACTTCGCCGGCCCGTAGTTCTTCTGACAGATACTCGGTGATGGCCTTCGCGTCCGACTCGCTGAGAGGCGCCCTGAAGACCTTGATCATCGTCGGTCACGACGCCCTCCCACTGCTTGGCGTCGCCCGGTGGCTGCATCACGATGTAGTCCGTCGAGTGGCAGAACTGACACTGTGTCTGCGCCAGATCACTGTGCGTCGCGGGCTTGAGCCTGCCATAGTCATGGTCGGCGGAAGCGTGATGGTCTTCTCTTGAGCGGCGACGGCAGACACGAAAACCATGCTCACGAGGAGGCTCAGGCGGACCGCTCTCATGGCGCCCTCCTCACGTTGCCTGCACGTCGACGTGCTCGATGACATTGCGGAGGTACCCGGCAGGGTTCCACAGAGGCTGTGTGCTCTGTGACTCGCCGATCGAGTTGAAGGCCCGCACCATGAGACGGTAGCTACCGGGACTGGGGCGGTGCCCAGGTGGCCGACCACTCGCGGAACGAGTAGCGGCCCAGGTCCGGGCCGAGCTGGAGCAGCGGCGCCACGTCGTGCCGCCGTCGGTGGACACCTGCACCTCGGTGATGCCATAGCCGCCGTCGAAGGCAATGCCCTTCACGGTGATGGCCTGCCCCGCCGACACTCGCGCTCCCGATCCGGGGACGGCGATGAACGAGCGGACCGTCATTCGATTGATGGGCACCGTGCGCGTGGGCACGCGTGCCGGGCTCCACGCAGCCGCACGGGGTATCGGGAATCCTGTAGCCGAGCTTCATCCAGAACTTCTCGAAGACACGGTCGATGACCTCGATCTCCGAAAGGTTCTTTACCCAATAGGTGGCGTACCAGCCAGGCACCACGAGGCGGGCCGGATAGCCATTCAGCATGGGCAGCGGCTGGCCGTTCATCTGATAGGCCACGATGACGTCCGGGTCCTCCCATGATCCGCGTGGACGTCGAGGCTCTTGACGAAGTCTGGCACCGTGGGGAAGGCGGGCTTGTCCAGCCCGTCAAAGGTGACCTGCACGGCACCTTGCCTCACGCCGACCATGGCGAGGGATGTCCCGCATCCGAGCGCCGACCCACTCGGCGTTGCCCATGGCGCCGTCGCCCCACTCGCTGCCCAGCACCCGCGGCGAGAAGCGGCCGCGGGCTGTTGCCCGAGCACTGATTCACCGCTACCACACCTTGGTCGCCGGGAATTTCCGTCTTGAGGTCGTCCATCGACAGCTCGACGGGCCGGTCGACGCGGCCATGGACCTTGAGCCGCCAGGTGACCAGATCCACGCTCGTGGGGAACTGGAAAGACGTGGTAGCGCACTGAAGAAGGCGTCGTTGGGCGTGATGGCGCGGTCGAAGTACTTCATCGGCGTCTCGAGCTGAGGCGGCCGAGCGGTCGAGCAGGATGCAGGGTCTGTCTTTCTGGGTAGCGTACGAGCGGGCGGCCGTCCACGATCGGGTCACCCGCGGCCCAGACCGACTGCGCCACGGCACCGGAGCCGGCCAGGAGCAAGACCGCCAACATGACCAATAGTTCTAAGGAAGTCACGGCGGCTGCCTGAACGGCGCCCTCTCAGCGTCACGGCCTCCAATCGTACCGCGCGGCAGGAGTGCCGCGCCCGGAGCCGACGCTTTTCACGTCCCGCTGGCCGTCAAGTAGCGACGAGACCTCGAGCTGCCACGCGGCCCACCTCGAGCGGGGGCCGAGGCGCTATGACGCACAGCGTGGCCCCCGGGCATGGTGATGCATGCCGGTTCGACAACGCCTTGGAGTCGGCCCATCCGTCCGCCTGAGCTCGGATGTAGGTCGGGGAAGGGCGCAGGCGATGCGGTGGTCAGTGCAGTCAACGATCTGACCGGTCAAGCTACCTGCTTGGCGATCCATAACATCTCGTAATATCTCGACTTGCGTTCGTAGCGTCCGTTTGCTCATAGTCCGATGTAGCGACGGCTTGAGCTTTGCCGACGTGCCCTGGCCCGAACCGTTCGCCTGCTGGAGGACTCCTCAGGTGATGCGTCCTTGGCCCAAATGCTGATCAGTGGATCGAGCCCGGACAGTGAATCTGCCTTGCGTATCCGCTATCCTTCACCGCCTGCCGCCGTTTACGCGAAGGCACGGAAAGAAGTCTCCTCCGAGACACCGCGGCCTTGGGGCTTCGGAAATCCGATCAAGCTATGTCCTGGCGCCGCTGGCAGCGGTCCCCGGCAGAGAACGTCGAGCGTGGGTCCTCACGTCTTCGTCCGGGGACGTCACCCTTTCGGAAGCCCCAGCGCATTGTGGGGGAAGTGCCTCGTGCCATCCGCCAGCGGCCGGCCCGCGACGCCGACGCGACTCACCGTGTGGCACGGCGGTCTTGCGGACTCTGACACGCGGAAATGCATCGAGCGTTCATCGCGCGGCGCTGGCCTCCGTTTCACATGCTGCCCTGGCATGACGGCATGGGCACCCCGTCGGCACCGAAGCTTTCTCGAACAACTGCTGCCTTCAGGCCAGGCCTGAGCGCGGGCGCCACTGTCGCGGATAGGCGACCTGGCCTGGGAATAGGAGCCACTGGATTTTCCATAGCAAATGGGGCCGATACATCTGGCCGCCATGGACTTGACAACCAGGTTGATCGAGGCTGGAGTCCGCGGATGGCGGCTCTTCGTGAACAGCTCCAAGCGCTCCTCGCACGCGAGGGGGACTTGGCGTCGACTTCCGCTAGTCTTGATTCACCGGCGAGACGGGGACCGGGAAGGGCTTGAGTGTGCCAGCATCCATCCATCGAACAGCTCGCGATCGAAGGCGGAGGAGTTTGTCGAGGTCAATGGTGCCGCCATTCCCAGTACCTGCTCGAGTCGAGCTTCGGCTACGAACGGGGCGCGTTCACCGACGCCAAGCATCTGAAGGCGGGCTCCTCCAGGTGGCCCATCGCGGCACGCTTTTCCTCGACGAGATCGCGCTGCTGCCGCTGGCCCTCTCAGGCGAAGCTGTTGAAGGTCCTCGAGGACATCGAGACGTGCGGCGGCTAGGCTCGACGCGGAGCGAGCCCGCCGACATCAGCATCATCAGCGCGACCAACGAGGACCTGACCGCGTCGATGCGAACCGGCGCTTTCGCGAGGACCTCTACCACCGGCTCGCGGTGGTTACGCTGACACTTCCGCCCTCCCGCGAACGCGGGCGACGACGATTCGACCTCCTCGCCGAGGCGGCGCTTGCCCGCTCGTCGCGCGAAGTATTCCGGCGCCGGCGAAGCAGCTTCAGCCCCGAAGCTGCTCGCAGCGCTCCGCGCCTACCGGTGGCCTGGAAATGTCCGGGAGCTGAACAGCAAGATCGAGCGCGCCGTCCTCTTGTGCCCGACGCCCGTCATCCCGGTCGCTTACCTGAGCTCGGCGCGGCGCCGAGAATCCTCCTCTACGCACCGAACGCGGCCGGCCGGCGTGGATGCCGACGAGTTCCAGCGCCGGCAACTGAACGATGCGCTGGGCTCGCACGGGTTGGAACATCTCGCGGACGGCAGCTGCTTCTCGGAGTGACGCGCAATACGGTCCGGGCGAGGATCGTCGCGATACGGGCTACGTATCGCAGATGAAGCCGAACAGCCCGTCGGGCACGCGTGCCGACGTGCGTCCGAGCGATGGCGGATGAACTGGTGCCAGGCGGGGGCCGAGCGCGCGGAGATCGCGGGTCACGTCCGTCGGCGGAATCCGCATGTCCCGGGCCGGCCCTCGATCGCCGTGGTGCCATTCCTACTGAGGGCGACGAGCGCGGCCAAGAGCTACTTCGGCGACGGCATCGTCGAGGACATCGTCGGCGCGCTCGCGTCGACCCGAGAGCTGTTCGTCATCTCGCGTAGCTCCACGCTTCGCTATCGCGGCGCCACGGTCGATGTCCGCGCTGTGGGACGCGATCTGGACGCTTCCTACGCGCTCTCCGGCAGCGTCCGCCGCGCGGGTCCGCGGATCGCGGGTGTCCGTCGAGCTCCGCGGAGACTGGCGGGCGCGCCGTGCGTCTGGGCCAGTCACTTCGATGGCATATCGGAGGACCTATTCGCGCTTCAGGACGAGATCGCCACGGCGGGTCGTCGGCGCGATCGCCCCGCAGGTCCGGGAAGCTGAGCTGAGACGGGCGCTCCGCAAAGCGGCCCGACAGCCTCGAAGCGTACGATTACGTCCTGCGGGCGCTGGCGCAGATCTATCAGCTCAACCTCGCCGCTTTCGCGGACAACCCGCACATGGCTCGAGAAGGCGATCGCGCTCGACCCGGCGTACGCGATGCCGTACGCCTTGCTCGCCATCTGGCACAGCATTCGCGTCGGGCAAGGGGTGGTCGCCGAATATCGCGGCGGACAATGCCGAGGTGTTCGCGCCTCGCGACCGCGGCGATCACGCTCGATAGCTTTGATGCGATGGCGCTTTGCGCTGTGCGGCCACACCAAATCGATCCTGCGTTACGAGTTCGAGGAGGCAATCTCTGCTCTTCGACCGGGCCATCGCGGCAAGCCCGAGCAGCGCGATCGCCTGGATACGGAGTAGCCCGACGTATTCATACATCGGTGACCCCAGGGAGGCGATCCGCCGCGTCGAGCGAGGGGCTGCGCCTTGTCCCCTCTCGATCCACACATCTTCCTGCCCCACGCCATCCTCGTTCTCGCGCACTACGTCGGGGGTCAGTATGACGAGAGCGGCCCGGTGGGGGCGAAAGTCGCGCGAAGAGAACCCGCAGTACACTGCGAACCTGCGACTCCTCGCCGCCAGCCTCGCCGCGGCCGGGAACACGGACGAGGCCCGCGAGGTGGGCCAGGCGCTCCTGGCGGCAGACCCGAAGTTCGCAGGTCGGTCGCTTCGTCAACGGCTACGCTATCCGCGATCCCGAGCGACGCGATCGCCTCGCCCACCACCTGCGGCTGGCCGGACTCCCGGTTTAGGCATTGACCGTCTACGGCTTGCAGGCCAATGCCCGACCGAGATTGAGGCGGCCGCGACTCACACACTTCAGCCCCGGCAACACGTCCACCGTCTGCATGAGTGCGTAGGTCTTGAGGTCTTTTCGCCTCCCCTCTTTGGATTCTGCGACTTGAGTGAGCGCCGCCGCTCCTGTGACTCTGCGCGGCCGCGGCCGACGTTGCCCGTGTAGCGACCGTATTTCTTCACTGGCGCGCCGGTCGAACGGAAAGTGCGTGTGGTCTCGATTCTGACTCCCGGTGCGGCAAGATCGACGGTCGCGCTGCCGAAGTTCGAGAGTGTCGGTTTTTCGTCGTACGCTCGTTCGTCGCCATGACGACGATCACGCTGTCCGGCGGGCACACTGTGGCGTAGCGTGCCGGAACGAGCGGATATATCATCGTTGTTGCTTCCGGTGTTGCCGGCCGCGATCACGACGAGGGCGCCGCGAGTGCATGCATCCTGGATTGCTTGTTGCAGCTGGTCGGAGCCAATGCCAAGGTCGAAGCTCAGGTTGATGATTTTGGCGCCGTTATCCACAGCGAAGCGGATTGCTTGCGCCGCGTTCGCCGCTACCGGCTGGGTGTCCTCACGTCGAAGAACTTCACGGCCATGACCTCGAGAGCCTCACGGCGTTCGCGGTCGCGAGAATTGACCCGGCGAGCATCGTCCCATGGCCGTCCTGGTCCGGTCAGATCGGTAGTCTTGCACCACACCCATGCATCGCGCCCCGTGCACAACGTCGCCGCCCCCTTCATGGTCCACAGATGGTCCTTGAGGTCAGGATGATCGACCATGATGCCGGAGTCCACGACGGCCACCACCACGCGCGTTGCTTCCCGGTTTCGCGTCGCGATCGTCCTTCGGGATCGATCCTCAGTCGAGCCCGCTGATCACGGCTGGACGTCTATGAGCCTCCAGGAGATGCAAGGCGCAGGAGATCCGGCGCAGCCGGCCGGGACGTCGAGCCAGTCCCGACGGACTTGCGCGCCTGTGGACACGTGACACGCTGTCCCGCACCGTGGCGATCGCTCGACGCCGCTCCCTTGAGGCGCACGCATCAACATCGGCGGCCGCCCAACCTTGTCGATCTCCGCCTTCACGTGCTCGGTCGGCAGCTTGGCCACCGCATCCCGCAATTCGTGGTCAACCTCGTCGAGTGCAAGCCTGGCTCGCGCGTACGCACCTCGGAACCGGCGAACGACCAGATCGTCACTGACTCATCCTCGCATTTGCTCCCTCGCTCGACCGGATCCCCGTCGACTCTCTCGCTCTCGCCTGCTTCCAGCCGAGACCGCGGATCCACCAGCGTGCGATTTCCGCAGCGCGTCGTCGGTCTTCGTCAGCCATCAGCCGATCGAAGAGATTGGCGGCGATGACACCGGCCTCGTTGTCCAGCGGGTAGTGCAGCCCGGCAATGGTCCGATTATCGGCGACGCGCCTCGGATAGCGCATAAAGCATGTCCCGGTTGAACGAACGGTCTGTCTGCCGCCTCGATCGAGCCTCGGAGATCAGGTGACTCTGGAGCGCATGTCCGGCAGGGAACGGACGGCGTGATCGGAGGATCGACCATGGGAACGATCGCTGGACAGACCTGTGACGGCCGTGGCCTCGCGGAAATGGTGCTTGAGGCACATGACGACGACCTCGCCGATCCGTCGGCCCACCCGGATGAGCTCGTAGGCGGCCGGCGCGCTCCGAGGGTCGATCATCAGCATACCCGAGCCAATATTTGATGCGCGCCTTCCGGCTTCGTGCTGGTCGATGATCTCTACGAAGCGGGGCTCGCGCCTGTCCGCCCTGCCGATGACGGCCCGAAGCTGCTCCGCCTTTTGCTGCTTCAGAAGGTCGTGCTTCGTCAGAGTGCACTGGTCAACTGTTCGCAGCCAATCAGGATTCTTGACGATGAACTCGTTCAGATAGACGGATGCGCGGAGCTCGGCATCCCAGTACTTTCTGAAGCTTCATTCGTCGTCTCCGCAGCGTTCTCCGCGTCGGTGCTATTATCTTGTCCTTCGACGCGCGCCGGCCGGCAGCTCGGCGGAACAATGCTGTCAGTCAGCAGCTTAGGAAACTCCTGAGAGTTGTACCGGACTCCGCTCGCGACACCGGCCTGGGATCCACCGAAGGCCGTGTTCGTATTCGTATTCGGTATTCGTGTTGGTGTTGCTGGCACCCAGGCGGCTCATGGATCCCTCCCTCAGTTGGATGTGTAGTCGTAGATCCTCACCACTGCACCCAGCCGACCCGCCTTCAACGAGAAGCGCTCGGCGCCCTGAACTCCTCCGAACGCGGTGTATCAAGGCCTCCATAGAGTCGTCAAAGCGGTCGACCGAACCACGCCAACCTCTTGGAATATTGGCCGAAAACGTCTCCCTGCCGCCGTAGGGGCCGACGTACTGAGTCGCCCACTTGGTCGAGGCTCACCGTAAGGACAGGTCGGAAGAGGGAAGCACCACCAAAGCTGGCAAAGCCCGAAGCCATTCTCCGCATCAGACGAGCAGGATGCGAAGCACCTGACGCAGGACTCGCCAGGCTTGGTGGAGATATGCGACACGGCGCGGTCGCCGCCCAAGCCTCGCGCCCTTTCGCGAGCGTCAATTCGCCACCAGCGCCCGCGGCGCATGCGTCACCGCGCTCAGCGCCGCGCGTCTGGTAACAATCGACGTCTCCCCAAGCACATGCTCAGCCCCGTCTGGCTGTTCAGCAGGATCATGTGAATGAAGAACACCATGCCCGGCGCCAGCACCTGATCGTTGTCCGCGTAGATCATCGGCTCGTCCATCCACGTGGGCGGATAGGTCGCGCCCATCGTGTAGCCGCAGGCGTTGAGGAAATGCCCCTTGTACCCAGCGCGCGTGAGCACGCCGAGCGTGCGCGGCGAACAGCATCGCCCACCGTCTTCCCTGGGCGCAGCACGCCTCGCACTCCCTGAGCGCCTCGCGGCAGGCCTTGAACATGGCCTCGTGGCGGCGGTCCACCTTGCCCGTCACCACCACGTTCATGAGCGCAGCGTGGTAGTGCCGGTACGACGCGGCGAACTCGAACGTCACCTGGTCGCGCGGCCTCACCTTCCCGTGGCCGGTGTGATAGCGGACGAGCAGCGCTTCCTTGCCGCTGCCCATGGGCCAGCGGCTCGCCGACGGGTCGCCGTCGCCGGCGAGGATGCCGTGCATCATCTCGGCGTAGATCCGCCCACGGGCTGGCCGGGCACGGTCGAGCCGGTTCGCCATCGGCCAGCGCCTCGTCGGCCAAGCCGCCCGGCCTGCCGGCACATAGCGCAGCTCGGCCGGGCTCTTCACGAGCCGGAGCAGCCGCACCAGGTCGCTCGCGTCCTCCGTGCGGCAGAAGCCTGAGGGCGCCGTCCACCATCTGTCCGCGCTGGGCGGTGAGGCCGTAGGCGTGATACTCCACACCCAGCCGCTTGCCGCGGCAGCGATAGCTCTCGAGCATGTCGCGGAGGTCTTCGCCGGGATTGGCGCCCTGGCGATCGCGCCAGATGCGGATGTCCTTGATCACGGACGTGATGCGGGCCTGGCGCAGGTCGGCAGAGCGCGTGCAGAGCGCGAACTTGCCGTCGGCGCCCAGGTACATGCCCTGGAACATGCTGTAGCCGCTCGTGTCGTATCCGGTGAGGTAGTACATGCTCTCTTGCCGGAAAATGAGCAGGCCGTCGAGGCCGCGCTCGGCCATTGCCCGGCAGGCGCGCCGCCGCCGCGCGGCCAGCTCCTCCTTCGAGAAGTGCAGTGCCATGTGGTCTCCGATCAGGTGGTGGTGGCGTCGCCGCGGCCGCGGAGCAGCGCGCTCGCGGCCAGCACCACCGTGGTCACACCGATGAGGAACGAGCTGACGGCGGCGATGGTGGGATCGACCTCGAGGGTGAGGCTGTTCCAGATGCGCACGGTGAGCGTCTGGACCTCGACGCCGGAGAGAAAGAGCGGGATCAGCAGCTCGTCGAACGAGGTGAGGAAGGCGAAGAGCGCGGCCGAGAGAAGGCCGGGCAGGATGAGGGGCAAGGGTGATGCGCCGGAGCGCGGTGAGCCGGCTCGCGCCCAGGCTCAGGGCGGCCTGCTCGAGGCGCATGTCGAAGCCCTGGAGCGCGGCGGCCATGATGATCACCACGACGGGCAGCGCGAGCACGGTGTGACCGAGGGCCATGGCGAGGATGCTTCCGGTGGCCTTGAGGCGCACGAAGAAGAAGTAGAGGCCGATGGCGGTGATGACGGTGGGCACGATCATGGGCGAGAGCATGATGGCGTAGATGGCGCCCTTGCCGCGGAAGCGGCCGCGCACGAGGGCCAGCGCGGCCAGGAGGCCGAGGGTGGTGGCGAACACCATGGTCAGGAGGGCGACCTGGGTGCTGACCCAGATGGCCTGACGCCAGCTCGACGCGCCGAGGAAGCGCTGGTACCAGCGCAGCGACAGATAGGGCGGCGGAAAGCTCAGATAGTCCGCGCCGCTGAAAGACACGATGACGATGATCACCACGGGCGCGATCAGGAACAGCAGCACCGCGCTCGCGAGCGCGATGATCGCCGCGGAGCCCGGCCCGCCGCGCTGCCCTTCGTCATCCATCACGCAGGCTCCGTCCGAACCCATCAATGCCGCCCCTCGAAAACTCGCTCCAGCCGGACAATGCGGTTGTAGCCGGCGAAGCCCACCAGCGTCAGCGCGAGGAGGATCACGGCCAGCGCGGAGGCGAACGACCAGTTGAGGGTGATCTCCACCTCGCGCTCGATGAGCATGGCGATCATCATGTCGCCCGGGCCGCCCATGAGCGCGGGCGTGATGAAGAAGCCCAGGCTCAGGATGAAGACGAGCAGGGTGCCTCCGGCGATGCCGGGCAGCGAGAGCGGGAGGAACACGCGCCGGAAGGCCTGGAGCCGGCTCGCGCCCAGGCTGTGCGCGGCGCGGACCAGCGCTCGGATCGATGCTGCGCATCACGCTGTACACGGTCAGCACCATGTAGGGCAGCAGCACATAGCTCATGCCGATCACTACCCCGCCCTGGTTGTAGAGGAGGAGCAGCGGCTTGTCGGTGAAGCCGAGGGCCATCAGGTACTGGTTCACGATGCCGTTCCGGCCGAGGAGAACCATCCAGGCATACGTGCGCACGATGATGCTGGTGAAGAAGGGCAGCACCACGATGATCATGAGGAGCTGGGCGGTCCGCGGGCGGCGGGTGGCCAGCATGTAGGCCAGCGGGTAGCCGAGGGCAAGGCACACCATGGTCACCAGCGCCGAGACCTTGAAGGTGGCCAGGATGACCTGGAGATAGACGGGCACACGGAAGATCTGCCGATACATGTCGAGCGTGTAGCCGGCCTTGTAGACGCTGCGGTTGACGATGCCGAGGAGCGGATAGGCGAAGAGCACCGCCAGCACGAGGACAGCGGGCAGAAGCATGAGGACGTGGCGCAGCGTCTCCCGCCGTTCCTCCGTTGGCCTCATGCGGAGGCGCGGGAAAGAGGCGCGTGTCCTCCGGTGACCACGCGGAGCGCAACCGTCGCGCCGGTGACGGGAGAGTCGCACGCCAACCCGGTTCGGCACCTTGATCATGACGGCGCCGTCGGCGCCCAGGCCCACGCGGTAGCGAGTGACATCGCCCACGTAGATCGCCTCTTCGACCAGCCCCTTGCAGACGTTGGCGCCGGGGCCCAGCGCGCCGGCATCCTCGGCCTGCACGAGCTTCTCCGGCCGCACCGCCGCGGTGACCGGCTGCCCGGCCTGGAGCGGCGCAGCGGGGACCCCCGCGAACTCCAGGCCACCCGCGGCGCGGCAACGCCAGCGTCCATCGCCCTCGGTGGACACGGCCGTCGCGTCGAGGAAATTGGACTCGCCGAGGAAGTCCGCCACGAAGCGTGAGGCCGGCCGATCGTAGAGCTCGGCGGGGCTGCCCACCTGCTCGATCCGCCCGCCCTGCATGACCGCCACGCGGTCGGACATGGTGAGCGCCTCTTCCTGGTCGTGGGTGACGTAGATCACCGTCACGTGCAGGTGCTGCTGGATGTGCTTCAGCTCGAGCTGCATGTGAGCGCGCAGCTTCTTGTCGAGCGCGCCCAGCGGCTCGTCCATGAGGAGCACGCGCGGCCGGAAGACGAGGGCGCGGGCGAGGGCCACCCGCTGCTGCTCGCCGCCCGAGAGCTGGCGCGGAGGCGACGCTCGTAGCCGGTGAGCCGCACCAGCTCCAGCGCTTCCCCGACGCGATGGAGCCTCTCGAGACGCGACGTCTTCCGGATCTGGAGGGGAAGGCCACGTTGTCGAAGACCGTGAGGTGCGGGAACACCGCGTAGCTCTGGAAGACCATGCCCAGATCGCGCTTCTGCGGAGGCAGGGCGGCCATCGGCTTGCCGTCCACGAACACTTCGCCGCGGGTGGGATGGGCGAAGCCCGCCACCATCATGAGGGTGGTGGTCTTGCCGGAGCCGCTGGGACCAAGAAGCGTGAAGAAGGAGCCGGGGGCGATGGTGACGGAGACGTCACGCACCGCCGCCACCGACCCGAAGGTCTTGGTCAGCTCGTGGAGTCGAACCTCGGCGCCGCCGGCTATCCCTTCTGAAGAAGCCACTGCGACCAGCGCTCGCTGATCATGGGCCGATTGTCCGCCCACCACTTGCCGTTCTGGACGAAGGCCTTCTGCCGGTTCTCCGGGCTCGAGGGCAGGCGTGCCGCGAGGTCGGCCGGGATGCTCTTGAACGCCTTGCCGGTTGGTCGGCCCATACGGGATGTGCTTTGCAACGCCCGCCTGGATCTCCGGCTGGCATGCGAAGTCGATGAACTGCTGCGCGTTCTCCAGGTTCTTGGCTCCCTTCATGGCGTGCCCAGTACTGGGACTGCAGCATCGCCTCGTTCCACTCGATGGCGAGGGGCGCGCCCTTCTCGGCCACGGACTGGAGCCGCCCGTTCCAGATGCTGCCCAGCACCACTTCCTTGTCGGCGAGCATCTGGGCCGAGAGCGCCCCCGTGTCCCAGAACTTTCGGATGGATGGGCGCACGCGGTCCATCGCCTTGAAGGCCCGGTTCACGTCGATGGGGTAGAGCTTGTCCTTGGGGACGCCGTCGGCGAGGAGGGCGAACTCGAGATCGACGGCACCCGAGGCGAGATCGGCGAGCATGCGCGGGCCGGCGAACTTCTTGATGTCCCAGAACTCTGCCCAGCTCTTCGGCTGCTTGCCCGTGGGGAAGGTCTGGTTGTTGTAGCCGAGCACCGACGAGAACCAGATATCGCCCACCATGTCGTCGCGGCGGATGGCCGGGTCCATGTCGTCGGGATTGGTGAGCTTCCACCCTTGTAGTTGACCTTCTCGAGGGCGCCCTTCTGGCTCAGCGAGAGGACGCCGAGCTCGCCGGCGTCCATCACGTCCAGCTCCATATTGCCCGCCTCGTGCATGGCGAGGACCTTGCCGAGGGTGGCGGGCACCTTCACCACCTCGATGCCCGTGGCCTTCGTGAAGGGCTCGAAGATCACCTTCACGTTGGCTTCCTCGTACGATCCGCCGATGGTGCGGATGATCACCTTGCCCGCCGCGCTGGACCGGCGAGTCCAGATGAACGGGGCGGCGGTGGCCAGCCCCGCTCCCGCCACGAAGGTCCGGCGAGAGATCCTGTTCGTGCGCTCCGTCATGTCATTGCCTCCTGCGCCCGGGGGTGCGCGGTGCGCTCAGCTTTCGTGTCTTACGGCCGCGTCGCTGGGACCGTGGGTGGAGGTCACTGGTAACACGCGCGCGTTTCCAGTGTCAAGCAGGGCGGCGCGTGTCGATCCAGTCCTGGAAGCGCTTCCAGTGGACGACGAGGGACATGACGGGGAGCCGCCAGGCGTGCAGCGGAACGGGCGTGATCGGCGTCAAGGGCCAGCCAACCTGGCGGGGAGGCGCCGAGGGCGCGATCCGCGAGAATCTGGCCCATGACCGTGGCCATGGCCACGCCGCGCCCGTTGTAGCCGAGGCCGATGTGCACACCGGGGCTCGGCTCGTGCATGTGCGGCAAATGATCGGCGGTGAGGGCCACGCGACCGCTCCAGCGATGCTCCCACTCCGGCGTGCCGATCTGGGGGAAGACGCGCGCCGCCACCGACTCGAGCCGCGCGAAGAGGGCGGGATCGCCGGTGTCGTTCAGGGGCCCGCGACCGCCCATGAGGAGGCGCCCGTCCGGATCGAGGCGGAAGTAGAAGAGGATGCGACGGAGGTCCGAGACCGCCTGGCCTCCGGGCAGTACCTGCCGTCTCACCTCCTCGGGCAGCGGGCGCGTGGCCACCTGGTAGCTCTGCACGGGGAGCAGGGTCTGCCTGAGGCCCGGCCAGAGATCGTCAGTGTAGGCATTGGTGGCGATGATCACCTTGCCCGCGGTCACCGATCCCTTGGGCGCGATGGCACGCCAGTGGCCTCGTGGGCCTCGAGCCGTGTCACCACGGAGCGGTGAATGGCCGCGCCCACCTTCTGGCCGCGCGCGCAGACCACGCACGTAGCTCAAGGGCTGGAGGACTCCGCAGCGCCTGTCGAGCATGCCGCCGACGTAGCATGTGGTCCCGGTCAGCTCGGCCACCCGGCCCCTGTCCAGCATCTCCACCGCCGCATCGCGCCGCTGCCACTGGGCGGTGCGCCGGCGCAGGGTCTCGAGCCCGGCGGCGTGGGGGCCGCGCTGATCCAACCAGACTGATGCGCGTGACACGGGATCTTGTGGCGCGCGATCAGCTCGAAGACGAAATCGGCGGCGGCCCCCGAGTTCTGCCACATCCGGCGTCCCATGGCCGACCCGAACTTCCGCTCGAGCTCGTCCGGATCATCCTTGACGCCCGCGATGACCTGACCGCCGTTGCGCCCCGAGCCGCTCCCAGCCGGGCTCCGCCGCGTCGAGGACCACCACGTCGGCGCCGCGCTCGGCCAGATGCAGCGCCGCCGACAGGCCGGTATAGCCCGCGCCCACGATCACCACATCGGCCCGGCGATCGCCCTCGAGCGGACGCGTCACGGGCAAGGGCTCGGCCGCGGGGGTCCAGGCCGAAGCCGGTGGATCAGACGATGTGGGCGCGTGCAGCATGGTCACCTCGTGAGTTGGCGAATACTAGCGCATGGCCATCTCGGCGTCCACCGGGGATATGGCCGACGATACGCCCTTTGACGTAGGCGTTCACAAGAGGGGCATTCGCCACTTGACTACGCGGGCGGCGTGACGCAATGTTTCGCAGCAGCGGCTGTTACGATCCGGCCCGCTCGGGACGGGAGATGCAGCGCCTAAACAGGCGAGAGCTCGGAAATGTCCTCGATTGCCTCCGGACGATCTACGCGGCGCTCGATCTCGAGGCGTTTCCGCGTCAGGTCGTGGCCGGGCTGCGCCGGGTTGTGTCCGCTCCCTTCGGCTCCTACAACGAGATCGACCGCGGAGCCACCCGGATCCGCTATGTCGTGGAGCCGGTCGAGGCCACCGTCCCGCAGCCTCGAGCTGGCCGTCCGTGAGTATCAGCACGAGCAGCCCGTCGTAGCCAATTACCTGCGCACCGGCGACGGCTCCCCGAGGAAGCTCTCCGACTTCCTCTCCATCCAGAAGCTCCACCGCCTGGGGATCTACAACGAGAACTATCGCCGCACGGGCGTGGAGTACCAGATGACCTTCATGGTCAAGAGCCTCCAGCGGCCCGCCGCGCCCACCATCGCCATCGCCCTGGATCGTGGACGACGGGAGATGGATTTCTCCGAGCACGACCGCTTCATGCTGACCCTCCTCCGCCCTCACGTCATGACTGCCTACGCCAATGCGGAGACAGTGAGCGCGCTCCGGCGTACCGCGCCGCCGGCGGGGGTGCCCGGAGACGCGCCGGCGCGAGATCATCGTGATGCGTCCGGGCGGGCGGCACCTCATCTCACCCCGGGCCGCGTACTGGTTCGATCACTACTTCGCCAATGGGGCGCGGCAGAGCGAGTCGCTGCCGAGCGCGATCGATGGCTGGATGAAGCGCCAGGCCGTGCGCATAGGGCGCGGCCAGTCATTCGCCGAGCCGCCCGCCCCCTTGTCGTGGAGAGCGAGGACACCCGCTTGATCATTCGCCTCGTCCCGGACGCGCCGAACGACCTCCTGATCCTCGAGGAGGAGCGCACCAAGGTCGATTACGCGGCGCTTCTCCGGCTCGGGCTCACGCCCCGCGAAGCCGAGGTGCTGCACTGGTGGGCGAAGGGAAGACGAACCCTGAGATCGGGGCGATTCTGCGCACCCGACCCCGCACCGTGGCGAAGCATCTGGAGAAGATCTTCGCCAAGCTCGGCGTGGAGACGCGCGGGGCGGCCGCCGCCCGCGTCCGGTCCCTCGCCTAGCGGAAGCGCGGTATCACGTCCTCGCCGAAGCGGCGCATGGACTCCATGACCTGCGCGTGGGGAAGGTACCCGCAGCGTCATCTGGCAGAGCACGTGGTGCGCGCCCGCGTCGCGCACCTCGGCCACCTGATCGGCCACGCGCTTGGCCGTGCCGCAAAGCGCACTCGTCTCGAGCGAATAGCGCACCCCGTCCTCGTGGGAGACCTGCGGATCGTTCCAGGGATTGATCCGCGACGGCTCGACATGGTAGTCGACGGGATTGTGGGTGGCTCGGGCGTGGACCATGTGCCGCCGCGTCTCGAAGAGCGCCGCCCCCAGCTCGTCTTCAGCCTGGGCCTGGCTCTCCGCCACGTGCACGAAGCGCCACACCGCCGCTTCCTCGCGCCGCTGCTGCCTGGTCGTGGCGTCGAGGCTGCTCTCGGCGAGGCCGGCCTCGTAGAGATCCATCCGCTCGCGAACCCGCGCGAGGGGAATGCGCGCGGTCATCATGGGCGCGCCGAGGCGGCCGCACTCGCGGACCGAGCCGCCGGAGGAGGCAGCGCGCCAGATCGGCGGATGGGGAAGCTGCCGAGGCCGCGGCCGGAGCTCGGGCAGGCTGAGCTGATAGAACTTCCTTGGTGCACCAGCGGCTCGCCCGTCCAGGCGCGGAGCATCACCTCGAGGGTCTCCTCCATGCGCTCGCGGCTGTCGTCGCTCCGGAGGCCATAGCCTACGAACTCGTACTCGTTGTAGTTGGTGCCGTGTCCCACCCCGACATCGATGCGGCCGTCGGAGAGATTGTCGAGGAGCGCGAGCTCGGTGGCGAGGCGGATGGGATGACGGAGAGCGAGCTGGATCACCGCGAAGCCGATACGGATCCGCTGAGTCCGGGCCGCGACCACGCTGGCGAAAGGAATGGGATCGCAGTAGACGCTCTCGCCCGTGAAATTGTGCTCGGTGAGCCAGATGCCGTCGAAGCCGGCAGCCTCGGCGAAGCAGGCTTCGGTCACGAGGTCGCGGATGGCTGTGTAGTCACCTTCCGGTGACGGCGAATGTCCGAGGGTCAGCCAGCCGAATCGCATGACGTGGGCCTCAGTGTGCGAGGCCGAGGGAGCGCCCGGTCTCCGCCGCGAAGCGCTCCAGGGCGGAGGCGTCCATCTCCGGTCGCGGCCTCAGGATGAGCCGATCCACTCCGACCCCGGCATACGCGTCTTGCAACGCCTTGTCCGGGATGTCGAACCCGGGCGGCGTGATGCTGATCTCCAGCTTGCCGAGCGCGGCCGGCCGCTCGGACTTTCGCCCCGCCTCGCCGAGCGCGGCCACGCTCTTGCGTGTCTCCTCCACGTCCATGCCGAAGCCGTACCAGCCCTGCCCCTGCGTCACCGCGCGACGATACGCTGGCGGCGTCCGGCCCCCACCACGATAGGGATGGGCGTCTGCACCGGCCGCGGCATGGCCTGCACTCCTTCGAAGGACACGTACTTGCCGTGATGGGCGGGCTTGGCCTGCGTCCACACCGCGCGCATGGCCGCGAGATAGTCGTCGGCGATACGTCCGCGCTCACTGAACGACGCTCCGGAGGCCCGCATCTCGGGCTCGCACCAGCCGACACCGAGCCCGAAGACGAGCCGGCCATTCGAGAGCACGTCGAGCGAGGCCAGCTGTTTGGCCAGCACCACGGCCTGGCGCTGGGGCAGGATGATCACCCCGGTGGCGAGGCGAATGCGCGAGGTGTGCGCGGCGAGAAAGGTGAGCGAGACGATGGGGTCGAGAAGGCGCATGTCCGGCGGCATCGGCCGCCCGGGCAACGGCGGGTCGGGCAGCACGATGTGATCGGCCGTCCACAGCGACTCGAAGCCCGCCGCCTCGGCCGCCCGCGCGAGGCGAGCGGCCGCGTCGGGATAGCTGCACGTGTGTAGATTGACGGAGTGGAGGCCGAATTTCATCGCGCGCTCTGCTTCCCCGAATCGCCTCGCGGCACCTGGATGGCGGCCAGCCGCTCGATCACCGTCATGACCACCGTGGTGTCCTGCTCGCCCAGTCCGGCCGCCAAGGCCATCTGCTCGTAGCGCTGGGCCACGTTGACGAAGCTCACCGGCACGTGGAGCTCCTTGGCGATGGTGGTGAACGTCTCGAGATCCTTGTTCATCAGCGCCACCTTGAACCCCGGCTCAAATTCACGCGGGACAATGGCCCGCGGGATGCGCTCGAGCGCCTTGCTGCCGCCGCTGCTCGCCTTGACCACCTCGTAGACGGTCATCGGATCCAGCCCCGCCTTCACCCCCACCGCGAGACCTTCCATCATGGCGAGACCGTTGACGCACGCCATCATGTTGTTGATCGCCTTCACGATATTCCCCGAGCCGACGGGCCCCACGTGGAAGACATTCGGGCCCATGGCGTGCAGCACGGGCTTGGCCCGGGCCAAGGGCTCGGCTTCCCGCCGACCATCAGGGCCAGAGTGGCGGCACGCGCCCCGGTGACGCCGCCGCTGACGGGAGCCTCGAGGAAATGCACACCGCGCGCCTTGGCTTTGGGCTCGATCTTCCGTGGCGTCGAAGGGAGTACGCTGCTCAGGTCTATCAGGATGGTGCCGGGCTTGGCGCGCTCCACGAGGCCGCCGGGCTCCAGATACATCGCCTCGACGTCAGGCGAGGCGGGCAGCGAGGTAAGGACGACCTCGGACCCTCCACCACCTCCTGCGCCGAGCGGGCACGACGGGCGCCTGCCTGGATCAGGTTCTCCATGGCCTTGGGATTCAGGTCGAACACCAGCATGGGGAATCCGGCCTTCAAGACGTTCCCGGCCATGGGGTTGCCCATGTTCCCTACTCCGATGAAGCCTACGGACAGAGCCATCGCGCGCCTCCTCGATCGTTGACGGTGAAGTTCGCCGATTTCGTGGCATGGGGAGAATAGCACCGGACGCTGTCGTGTTGATTCGCGTCTTCTGGGGTGCAAGAGAGGGTCAGACGAGGGAGGAAGGGACTTACTTGCAGAAGAAGCGCCGGGCTTCCGCAGCGGAAGCCCGGCGCGGTGCGTCTTACTTCTTGCCGATCGTCACCTTGCTCGCGGGTCCGCTCACCGTGATCAACGCGGTGCCCGGCGTACCGAGCTTGACGGAGCCGAGGTTCGCGTTCTGGATGGCCCCCGACCCGATCGAGACATTGGCCGCGGTGGCGCCATTCAGGAGCGCCACGGGGACACCACCGATCATGGCGCAGGAGCTGCCACAGAAATTGTTCGAGATCGAGAGCAGGTTGCCGCCCGAGCCCCCGAAGGACAGGAGCGAGCCGCCGATATTGGCGAGCGAGCCGCCGCTCACGCTCAGCAGCGAACCGTTGAAGAGCGACAGCGCACTGCCATTGCTCAAGCTCACCAGATTACCCGCCACGTTCAACACACTGCCCCCGGAGACATTCACGAGCGAGCCCATGGAGACGAGCATCCGGCTGGCGTTCAGCGCCACTAGGGAGGCCGCGGTGCTCGTGAGGCGGCTCTGGCCACCGAGGGCGATCGCGTCGGCAGCGCTCGTCAACTGGCTCCCGTTCTTGAGATGGAGGAGCGGAGCGGAGGCCTCGAGCAGGGCCTGGTCAAGACGAACGACCTGGTTCGTCTTGACCGTGGCGCCGTCCGACTCGAACAGAGAGCCACCCGTCTTGAGCGCGGTGGTCGTGGCCAGCATGAGCCCGGTATCCGCGTCGAGCCCAGTGCCGCTGCCCGCCAGGTCGAACATCGCCACGTCGGTGCCGAGGGCGTGCGTCCCTCCCTTGACCGAGACCAGCGGCTCAGTGGTCGAGGACGCGAAGCTCCCACCCGCCAGGACCGTAAGGAGGCTCGTCGGCACGGTCAGGTTGGTGTCGGTGGCGTGGAGGAGGGGACCGGCCAGGCTCGCCGTCGACCCAGGCGCCACGACCAAGACCGAGTCGAACGTGGCGGACCCGCCGGTGAACTGGACGAGCGGATCCGTGCTGGTGCGGACCAGATTCTTTCCACCCTGGAGCAGGAAGAGCGGGGGTCCTGCAATACAGAAACGTCGTCGAGCAGGAGACCGGAGGCGAAGTTCGCGTCACCGACGTCACCGATCTCGAAGAGCAGCGATGCCTCGCCAGAGCTCGGGGCCAGCCAGCTGAACGAAACAACCTTGAACCCCGTGTAGCCCCAGCCGCACGTCGGGCAGTCACCACCGGCCGAGAACCCGGCAACGCTTACGATCTGATTAGATACCTGGGCCGGCGTGAAGGCTCCGCTGACCTGCAGCTGTGAAAGCTGAGTCGTCTGTCCGCCCGGCCCCTTGATCCTAATGTCCGTGGTGTCATTGAATTTGAACGGATTATCGCCGGCGGCGTTGACCCAGAACGGATACTCATTGCTGACGAAGTTGTAGGTGGCCTTCACGGTGTATAGGGTTCCCGCCGTCACCTGAAAGGGCTGGCTCAACGTGGTCGATTGAACGAAGCGTCCGCTCGGATCCGGCAGCGAACCTGGTCCCGTCGAGATGAAACCCATGAACTGTCCGTTCGGCGCCGTGAACTGGCCGAAGCTGCCAACCACGCGGCCCGCTCCATCGAGGTTCCAGCCCGGCGGGAAAATTGCGGTCTCGAAGCCGCCGTTGATGATTTTCTCGGTGATCGGCTCGATCGGCTGAGTCAGGGGGCCCGTCTTCGGAACGATGAGAGGCAGGTTGAGATCGTTCCCATTCGTGCCGGTTTTGACGTTCTCGGGCAAGAGAGCGGCTGCCAGGGCCACACTTTGCTTCTTCTGCTGCTCACTCATTCCGGCCCACGCCGCCTGGCTTCCCCGAACTGTTTGTTGGCCACGAACGTGCCCACCAGCTGATTCATCTGCTGCTGGGTCATGTTCTGAACCTGGAGCAGATTCGCCCCCTGCACGCCGACAGACTGGAGGGCATTCACCAGGGCGGTATTGGCCGGGTTGCCGACAGCACCTACCTGGACCGTACCCTGGATGGTGCTCACCTGCGTACTCGCGGGAAGATTCCCGCCGCCGACCTGTGCCCCCTGCCGGGTCACCTCGACGACGAAGACCGTTCCGCGCACGGCGGCCACCGCGTTGGGAGTGTGCACCTCGAGCGTCTCACCGGGCTTCATCCGCTGCTTGGCCACCCCGACCGCGATCTTGCCGGACTCGAGATTGACCACGGTCCGGCCAACCTCTTCCGTGATGGTCAGAACGGAGAGCTCACGGACGGTGACGATGGCGCGTCCGCCCATGAGGACCTTGACGATGGACTTTTCTCCGGTGTTGATGCGGTCCTTCTCGAAGATGCTGTCGCGAAACTTCAGGGAAGGGGGGCGGTGCTGGCCACTCTGGCCACGGTGGCCTCGCCCTGTAAGGTCGTGACCACCCCTACTTCCGGGGCGGCCTGGGCTGAGCCCAGGAACGGGAACATCAGGACTGCCATCCCTGCCACTACCACCCGGTACCAGCTCGGCTTCATCCCTATTCCCCTCGAGAAACTGCCCTCACATCTCGGACGAGAGATTCGCGCGCGCCGCTAGAGAGCATGAGAGGTGCCAGCTATGCGGGCCTTCTAAAACAGTGGTTTAGGCGTGAGCCTGCGAGCTACTGCGTACCTGCGGGCATCGCGCCCGAGGAGGCCCGAGCCCGAAGGACAACCTGCACCCGGGCCAGCCCTCGTCAGCGGCGTCGCAGGTGCGACGTGGTTCGGTACGCAGGCCTAGCCACGGAGTTGTCCACCACGTTCATCTGGAGGAGACGCTTTGTCCCGTGCGATACGGCAACCGTGATGGTGGGAAAGGTCTCCCTCGACTCCTCGACCATCTCACCGGCGTAGTTGACGATCCGCCACCGCCACCCCGGACCCGCCGGGGTCGAAAACGCCGCCACCTGCACGGGAGCCCCGCCTACCAGCGCCCTCCCCACCACCTCCGCCACCGCTACGGCGACCACCGCCACCGCCGCGACCGCCGCCCGAGCCCGACGGGTTCGCGAGCTCGACTTTCAGCGTCCGGCCGTCGACATTCTGGCCATTGAACTTCTTGACTGCCTCGGCGGCGTCCTCGGCCGTGGCCATCTCGACGAAGCCGAACCCCGGGAGCGCCCAGTGTCGCGGTCCGTCACCACCGCAGCCGATCTCGACCGTTCCGGCACCTGCGAACAGCTCGCGCAGGCGCTCCTCGGTCGTGGAGAACGATAGGCCCCCGATGAACAGTTTGTGCGCCATGGCCAACCTCCGAACCGCACTCCCGCTAGTGGCGGCACACCCTGGAACGCGGAAGTCAGCACCAGAGTCGCGGTCTGGTTGGAGAAGCGGTTCACGCTGAACCGGCGGCCAGACCAAGCCACCGCATCATGACATATCACCGAGTCAACCGTCGGTATTACTTACCTCCCCGGGTAGCCCCCAGCTTGCCGTGTCCGCCCGCAGAGATGAGGACGTACTGCCTGCCGCCGACCTCGTAGGTCATGGGTGTGGCCTGGGCCCCCGCGCGCAGCAGTGCTTTCCAGAGCAACCGGCCCGTCTCGACGTCGAAGGCGCGCCGTGGTTGTCCCGGGTCGCGGGCATAGGCGGGTCACTCGCCGGGCTTCACGGCCGCGATCGAGCCACCACCCGCGCAATCGGAGAGCAGGGCACACAGAACGCGGCCAACACCCGCACGGACCATCACCTATGCGCCGGGGCGCTTGCCGAAGGGCGAACGGTAGTCGAGGGCGCCACGCACTTGGGCGGCCAGGTCCTCCATGCGGAAGGGCTTCATGACGAAGGGCTGGCCGCGGGCGATACGGATCCCGTAGCTGACGATGGTGTCGGTGCTGTAGGCCGACATGAACAGCACCTTGATGGACGGACGAATGGCGCGGATCTGCTCCGACAGCTCCCGCCCGTTCATGAGGGGCATCACCACGTCGCTGAGAAGGAGATGGATGGGTCCGGTCTCGGTCCGGGCAATGCGGAGCGCCTCGGAGAGGATCGCCGGTATCAAGGATGGTGTAGCCCTTGGCCTGGAGCATATCGACCGCGACCGCGAGGACTTCGGGCTCGTCATCTACGACCAGGATGGTTTCCACTGACCGGTCAACCCACTCAGCGCCCGCTCTGGGCGGGCGAGGGACTACGTCGGAATACAGGTAAAGGTTTGCATGCGCAGCATGTACTTGGGCCAGGGCTTGGTGTCCCAGTTATAGGCGGCGATCTCCTGCTGATAGAGGTCCTCTTCCCACTGCCGACGCACGGCCGCCCGTTGCTGCGCACGCCTCCTGCGTCTCGTGCACGCTCAGCTTGACGATGTCCAGGGGCAGCTCGGGTCTCTCCACGAGCTCCTGCACCCACCAAAGCGCCCAGGCCAGCATGATCGTGGACAGAGTCTTCCGCACGGCATTCCTCCTCACGCGTCGGGCCGCCTAGAGAACCTCACGAAGCCGCAGCACATCGGGCCGGCCTTCCATGAACTCGCCCATCTTACGCCCGAGGACCTTGAAATGCTCCGTTCCCCGATGGGCGTCCACGGCAGCCTGGTCGGCATAGCGCTCCATGAAGACGTAGGTCTGCGGAGTCTCGCGCGTGGTGGATCGCGTAGAGCATGCAACCCGGCTCGTTGGCGTTGACCTTGGCCACCAGCTCCTTGGCCACCGCCTCGAACTCCTTCTCCATTCCCGGCTTGACCTTGATGGTGGCGACGATGCCGATCACGCTCGTGTCTCCTCGCGGCGCGCGGCGCGGACGCTCGAGCCGCGTGCTCTGGTAGGTCGCTCCCGCTCCCAAGTCGCTGTAACGATCCGAGCACAGCATGTTCACGGTACCCCGGCCGTCACCGGCGGCCGGGCCGCTGCCCGGGGACGAAGGCCACGCCGCGGGCCGTCTCGTCGCTCACGCGGAGGCGGAGCCTCACCGCTCCATGCCGGCTGAAGAGCTCCACGGTCTCGGCCGTCCGTGAGCCCACGGGCCGCCGCATCGTCGGGATGCAGCACGCACTCGGGCTCGCCCGCGCGACTGCGCAGAGCGGCGACACCGGCCCAGCCCGTGTGGGCCTGGAAATAGCCGGGGGCGGTCAGCAGCTTGCAGAGGAAAGCGCTGGTCATCATCGGCCTCGAGCGGCTCGCCGACCCAGTCGGGCATGGCGGGCAGCCCCTGCGCGGCCAGCGTCTCCGAGTAGAACTCGAGCTTGCCCGACGGTGTGGTGAAGCGCTGGCGACCGGGCTTGGGCGCGAGCTTGCATCGCTCGTCCTGCGCGCAGGTCCTTGAGATTCACTTCGACCGAGGGGGATCTGGCTCCGCGGAAGAGCTCACGCAGCAGCCCCTCGGTGTCCATGGAGAAGACGGGATCCTTGAGCCCGAGCCGCCGCGCCAGCTCCTGGGCGAGCCGGGCATTCGACCACGACTGGCCCTGGGGCGAGACCACCTGCGTGACCTGCTGCATATAGTACGTGCCGTAGGAGCGCACGAGGTCGTCGCTCTCGAGATAGGTCGCGGCCGGCAGCACGATGTCGGCGTAGCGAGCCGTATCCGAGAGGAACGGATCGTGAACGACGGTGAAGAGATCCTCGCGCGCCAGTCCGCGCCGCGTCGTCACCGAATCGGGACAGGTGACCGCCGGGATTGTTGGCGGCCACGAACAGCGCGCGGATGGGCGGATCGGTGAGCTCGAGAAGCGCCTTGCCCAGACGCGAGTGATTCACGATGCGCGTCTGGGCCGGGCCCGACGGCTTGCGGATGAAGCTCGGGTCGAGACCGAACCCCGTGGCCGTCATGAGGAGCGCCCCGCCCCCGACCCGATCGTAGGCGCCGGTCACGCCGGGAAGGAGAGCCACCGCCCGAATGGCCTGGCCGCCGTTCGCGCAGCGGGACATTCCCTCGCCGAGGCGGATGAAGGGCGCCCGCGCGCGGCCGTACATGTGGGCGATGCGCTCGAGGTCGGCGGCGACACGCCGGTGATCGCCGACCACGCGCGCGGGATCGAAGCGCGGCAGCACCTCGCGCTCGAGCCTGGTCGAAGCCCACCGTCTCCTTCGCGAGATAGCTCGCGATCACAGAGACCGTCGCGCACGAGGATGTGCATCATGCCCAAGGCCAACGCGGCGTCGGTGCCCACGTTGACCCGGAGATGCCAGTCCGCGCGCTCGGCCGTCTTGCTGCGCCGGGGCTCGATGACCACGAGCTGGGCGCCGCGATCGCGCGCCCGCTCCACGAGCGGCCAGATGTGCACGTTGGTGGTGAGGAGATCTGCGCCCCAGGAGATGACGAGATCGGACTCGACCACCGTCTCGGGATCGGCCCCGCCCACGCTGCCGCAGGCCGCGTCCCAGCCCGCCTCGGCGGCAGGAGTCGCATACCGTGCCCGCCTGAAGCCGCGTGACTCCGAGCGCGTGGAAAGAGACCGAGGAGGAGCCCGCGGTTCAGCTGCCCCTGATGCGCGCTGTACGCGTAGCCGAGGACTGCCGAGGGGCCCGTCAGCGGCGAAGATCGCCTGCCAGCGCGCCACGATCTCGTCGAGGGCCTCGTCCCAGCTGACCGGCTGGAAGCGGCCCTCCCCTTTGGGTCCCACGCGCTTGAGTGGAGTGAGCACGCGCTCGGGAGAATGCACCCACTCGTGCTCGCGGTTGACCTTGGCGCAGGCAAAGCCCGCCGTCATCGGATGCTCCGGGTCGCCCTGGAGCTTCAGGAGCCGCCCGTCCTCGACGGAGGCGAGGAGCGAGCACTGGTCGGGACAATCGTGGGCGCAGGCGGTACGGATGGTCTGAATCACTGGAAATCCTCCAGTTGTGCGGAGCATCGTGCGGGAGTTGCATCCGCCTTGTCAACCGTTGAGGAGCGGGCTGCTACAATGGCCGCGCCCATTCACCCAAAAGGGGGCTCAATGGCTGACGTCAAGATCGACACCGTGCGGTCCCTACTCGAGCGGCACGCCGGGCCGCTCGCTCAACAGCGCCCGTCACAATCACTTCGTGCTCGATTCGCCCTCAGGCCCCAACGAGGCGCTGACCAACGGCGAAGCTTTTCTCTCCGGCATCTCTTCCTGCGGAGTGACCCTCATCGAGAAGTACGCGCTCGAGCAAGAACATCCCGGTCAAGGGCATGCAGGTGGCCATCGAAGGCATACGCAGCAACGCCGAGCCGAACCGTTTCCAGTGCGTCAACGTCTCGATGGAGATCTGGGGCGTGAGCCAGGCGCAGGCCGAACAGCTCGTAGACGTCTGGAAGGATCGCTGACCGCTTCTATCGCACGGTCGCGGTCGCGACCGAGGTGAAGGTGGACGTGCTGGCCCTCCTCGGAGACTAGCCGTCGGAGCTACAGCGTCCGGTACGCGTAGAGGGTGAGGTTGTCGGCGCCCACGAGGAGCGTGCCGTCGTCGGTGAGGGCAATCCCCATGGGCCAGCCCCAGAGCCGCCCGCTCCACAGCAGCGCACCGGTATCCGCCTGGAAGGCGTACACCCGGTTCGGCCCCTGCCCCGCCACGTAGAGGACATTGCCCTTCACCACGGGCTGTATCGGCACCGAGCCGGCGGTGGCCTGCCAGGCGATCATTCCATTGGCGCGCGACAGGGCAAGCGAGGCTCTTGTCGTCCGAGTTCGCCGCGGTGGCCACGAGCGAACCCATGACGATGGGCGCCACGGGCGAGCTCGAATCGAGAGCACGGGTCCACCGGTCCGTCCTGCTCGCCGGGTCGAAGGCGTGGAACACGTAGGAGCCCGAGGGCGCCTGGGTCGTGAAATAGAGCGTGCCGTCCGCCGTGGCGAGACCCGTGGTGGGCGCGCTTCCGAGCGGAGCGACCCATTCGAGGCTCCGCGTTCCGAGATTCACCGAGCCCAGGGCGGAGGCGCCGAGCAGGTAGAGGTGATCGCCACGCACGGACTGCGGATAGGCAAGCGTCCGGGGCAGCTCGAGGCTCCAGCGCGCCTCCCCGGTGCTCGCCGCCACCGCCCGAAGGGTCTGGCCATCGACGAAGAGGGCGGTGTCGCCGGCGGCGGCAGGGTCCGACGTCGACTTCACTTCCCAGCGCTGCCGGCCCGAGACGGGATCGAGAGCGTGGAGGGTTTGGCGCTCGGCCACCAGCACCACGTCACCAGCCACGGTGAGGGTGCGGGCCTTGATCGGCATCTCCCACCGCTTCGTGCCGGACGCGAGATCGAACCCGACCACGCTGTCGCCGATGGCCGCGGCGATCATCCCCCTGGAGCACGATGGGTCCCCACGTGCCGTTGTACTCGAGGCGCCAGCGCGCCTGTCCCGACGCGGCATCGATGAGGGCGAGCTTGGAGGTTCTCGTCTCCTGGCTCGCCAGGGTGTAGCCGTAGGTGCCGCCGTAGAGCACGGTCTTGCCCACGATGATGGGGCCGACCGTGGAGTTCATCGAGACCTTGTTGAGGACCTTGTACCAGCTCAGGTCCTCGAAGGTCCAGAGGACGGGGGCCGGCGCCTCGCTGGTGGAGGACGCGGTGGAGCAGCCGTTCACGAGAGCGAGGAAGACGGCGAGGACACCGCAGCCGAGGCGGCGCGAGATCACGCCTCGTAGACTTTCTTGAGCTCGCCCTCCGCCCACTACTTCACCGCCTCCTCGGGCTTCATCCCCTGCACGACCTTGGCGAACATGTCCGTGATGACTCCTTTGTTCGAGGATCCCGCGAGTGTTCCGAGCCTAGGAGGGGCGGCGACCCCTGTCAGGGCCCCTTTGACTTCCCCGGAGCAGTATCGGAAACTTGACGCCACCCTAAGGAGACCTCCATGCCCTCGAACCTCGACGAGCAGTATCCAGACCCTTCACGAGATCGCCCGCGCCGCCCGCCGCAATCTGTCCGACGGCCCGTGGGACTACCTGGTCGGGGGCACGGAGACCGAGACAACGCGTGAAGCGGAATCGGCTCGCCATCGACACCGTGGCCTTCCGGCCCCGCGTGCTGCGCGATGTCTCGAAGGTGGACTCGTCGTCCACGCTTCTTCGGGCGGCCCGTGCGCCTCCCCGTGATGCTCGCGCCCGTGGGCTCCGTGGAGAGCTTCACCCCGGGCGGTGGCGCCACCGCGGCCAAGGGCTCGGGCGCGTTCGGCGTGCCGCATATGCTGTCGAGCGCCTGCAACCCCGGCCTCGAGGCCACCGCCAAGGCCGCGGACAACTACCGCATCTTCCAGCTCTACGTGCGCGGCGACGACGCCTTCGTGGACGACCACGTCAAGCGCGCGCGCGACCACGGCTACACCATCTTCTGCATGACGGTGGACTCGGCCAACTACAGCCGGCGCGAGCGCGACCTCGACAAGCGCTTCGTCAAGCCGTGGCGCGTCAGGCCGCCACGGGCATGGACTGCCAGGCCGCGCTCTCGTGGGACCAGGTCAAGCGCTTCAAGGACACGCCACGACATCCCGCTGATCCTGAAGGGCATCGCCACCGCCGAGGACGCCGCGCATCGCCTGCGAGCACGGCGTGGAGGTCGTCTACGTCTCGAACCACGGCGGCCGCCAGCTCGACCACGGCCGATGGGCTCGCTCGACGTGCTTCCCGAGGTGGTGCGCGGCCGTCGACGGCCGCGCCACCGTCATGGTGGACGGCGGCTTCATGCGCGGGACCGACGTGGTGAAGGCCATCGCCCTCGGCGCGCAGATGCGTGGGGCTCGGTCGGCTGCAGTGCCTGGGGCTGGCCGCGGCCGGGCAGGCCGGGCTCGAGCGCGCCCTCGAGATCCTCGAGGAGGAGATCCGGATCTGTCTCGGCCTCCTCGGCGTCACCAGCTACAGCCAGCTCGACGCCTCCTATGTGCGGGAGGCGCCGGCCGTCACCGATCCCCACGTGCTGAGCGCGTTCCCGCTGCTATGAGACGCGCGTGCCATGAAGCGCGCGCTGCTCCTGCTGGCCGTGGTCGCTCTCGCGGCCGGCTGCGTGTCCGCGGTGACCCAGGGCCAGATGGCGCTGCGCCAGGGCCGCTACGTGGAGGCCGAGGGCTTCTTCAACGAGGCGCTGGCCAAGGACCCAGGTCGCACGGATGCGCTCGTGGGGCTCGGCATCGCGCAGTACAAGGAAGGCCAGACCGACCAGGCCATCGACTCTTCTCGAGAAGGCCGGTGCAGATCCGCCCCAACGAGCCCAGCGTGCGTCTCTATCTCGCCCTCGCCTATCTCAAGCGCGGCGAGACGGAGAAAGCCGAGCAGCAGCTCGCCGCCTTTGCGCGCCCTCAAGATCGACACCCGCGTAGGAGCGACCAGGTGCAACAGGCGCCTCGACCTGATCAAGCAGGGGCCCCTCAGCGATTCCGTGCGCAACTTCATCATTGGGAAGCCTCGAGACACAGGCGGAGCTGAGCCGCGACGTGCACGATGCGCGGCTCCAGGCGCAGATGGCGCAGGCCTACTACTACGCCTACTCGCCCTACTATCCGTTCGCGCCCTTCTCTCCCTTCTACGCCTATCCCTATCCCGTACTACTACGGAGCGCTCCCTTCGGACCATACGCGCCCTGCGTGCTCGTGAGGCGCGGCGGTCTCCGTACTGCATCTGACGCGCTCTCCGGGCGGCACCGCCTACGAGAACGTGCGCCGTGTGAAGCGCCCTGTCTTGACAGTTCCCAAGCCCCGCCTCATCATCTGGCGCTGCACGAAAGGAGGTGAGCCCGATGGCCACCGCGACCGAAATGCTCCAGATCCGCACTGAGCATCCCGAACTAGCTCGCCATGCCTCGCGATCTCTGCTTCACGCCGGCCACCGAGCTCTCCCGGCTCTATCGTTCCCGCAAGGTCTCCCGCTCGAGGTGATGCGGGCCGTCCTCGAGCGCCTGACCGCGTCAATCCCCTCGTCAACGCCGTGGTCACCCTCGATCGCGAGGCCGCGCTCCGTGAGGCGCGGCGGGCCACCGCCGCGCTCACCCGGCGCTCGGCTGCCCTCGGTCCCTCCACGGCATTCCCGTGGGGATCAAGGACGTGACACCAACCAAGGGGATGCGGACCACCTTCGGCTCCGAAGCTCTTCGAAGATCACATTCCCATGGAAGACGCCGCCGTCGTCGAGCGGCTCAAGGCGGCGGGGGCCATCGTGCTCGGCAAGACCAATACGCCGGAGTTTGCCTTCGGGCCCAACACCGTGAACGACGTGTTCGGGGCCACGCGCAATCCGTGGAATCTCGCCCTGAGCGCGGGCGGCTCGAGCGGCGGATCGGCGGCTGCGCTCGCCACGGGCATATGCCCCATCGCTCAGGGCACCGATCTCGGCGGCTTCGCTGCGCGGTCCGGCCGCGCTGTGCGGCGTGGTCGGCTTCCGGACCACGCCCGGGCCTCATTCCCGCTATCCCGAAGTGCTCGCCTGGGATTCGTATTCGGTGGAAGGGCCCATGGCGCGCACCGTCGGCGATGCCGCGCTCATGCCTCGGTCATGGCCGGCCCTGCCGACGCGCGATCGCCCATGAACTACAGCACCGACACGAAGCCGTTCCTGGCCGCGGTGAAGCAGCCCTCCGTCAGGGCGCGCGGATCGCGTGGTCGCCCGATCTGGGCGGGCTCGTCACCGTGGACCCGGAGATCGCGAGCGCGTGCGAGGCGTCGGCGGGAATGTTCCGGAAGCTCGGGGCCCGGGTGGAGCGCGCCAGCGCGGACATGCACGATGTGCCCGACATCGTGGCGCTCACGCCGCGGCTTCTCATGGTCGCCCGCCACGCCGACAAGGTCGAGCGCTGGCGCGATCAGCTCCAGGCGGGGCTGGTCGAGAACACGTCGCAGGGCCTCGGCCTGACCTCGCGCGACGTGGCTCGCGGCGAGCTCCTGCGCACCCAGCTCTGGAATCGCGTGCGCGCGTTCTTCGAGACGCGCGACCTCTGGCTCACCCCTACCGCGGCCGTGCCTCCCTTCCCCATCGAGCTGCCTCACGCCATGGAGATCGGCGGCAAGCCCGCGGGCAAAACGCTCCAGCGCTCGTATCTCACCTATGCGTTTTCCCTGCTCGGCCTGCCCGCCTCTCTCGGTTCCCTGCGGCTTTCACCCGCGACGGGCTGCCCATCGGGCTCCAGATCATCGGACCACCGCGACACGAAGCAGCGGTGCTGCGGGCCGCCGCAGCCTTCGAGGCGGCGCAGCCCTGGGCCCATCGCATTCCGCCGGTCCTCATGCAGGCCGTGTAGCGGAATCTCATGCCGCCCTTCATCGACACCGTCGCCAACCTGGGCGACCTCCTCGACCCGTCACGCCCCGCTGAACGCGATCGCGGTGATCGACTGCCTCGACTGGGAGCGCCTCCGCGAATACTCCTACGGCGAGCTCGACCGGCTGGCCGACCCGCTGCGCGCGCGGCCTGCTCGCCCGCGGCCTGCGGCGGGGCGACGCCGTGGCCATCCTCGCGGGCAACCGCGCGGAGTTTCTCATCGCATACCTGGGCACGATGCGGGCCGGCCTCGTCGTCCGTCCCCGTGAATCACAAGTTCCCGCGCGAGACCATCGAGTTCGTCATGCGCGACTCTGGCGTGAAGCTGGTGTTCTCGGACGGCGAGCGACGCGCCCAGGTTCCCCCGGACTGCCCGCGGTCGATTTCGATTCCGAGGGAAGCGACGGCTTCGGGCCCTCCTCGATCCGGCGAGCTGCATGCCCGTGCGTCCCGCCCCGCGCGAGACGGCTATGGTGCTCTACACCTCGGGCTCGACCGGCCGGCCCAAGGGCGTGCCGCTCTCTCACGACGGCCAGCTGTGGGCGGTGCGATCGCGCGTCGCGGCGGCCAGGATCTCGCCGCCCAGCGCTTCCTCGTGGCCGCGCCGCTCTTCCACATGAACGGGCTGGGCACGAGCAAGGTCGCCTCGCCGGGCATGCCACCATCGTGCTCCTGCCCCAGTTCGACGCCCGGCGATACATCGAGGCGATCGGGCGCTTCGGCGTCACCTTCCTCACCTCGGTGCCTACCATGCTCGCGCTGGTCGTCCGGGAGACCGACACCCTCGCGCGTACCGATCTCTCCTCGGTCGCGCGCGGTGCGCACGGGCTCGGCGCCCACCACGCAGCAGCTCATCGACGCGGTGAAACGCGCCTTCCCGGGCACCGCCGTCTCCTACATCTACGGCACCACGGAGGCGGGGCCGGTCATGTTCGGACCCATCCCGACGGCCGGCCGCAGGCCGACCTCGCTCTCGGCTGGCCTCGGCCGCAGGTGGACGTCCGCCTCGTGGGACCTGACGGCCACGACGCCGAGGAAGGCATGCTGTGGATCCGCACGCCCGCCATCATGACCGGCTATCTCAATCTCCCGACAAGACCCGGAAGTCCTCACCCGTGACGGCTGGTACATCTCCGGCGATATCCTCCGGCGCGCGCGAGACGGCGCCTACTACTTCGTGGGGCGCACGGACGACATGTTCGTGTGCGGGGCGAGAACATCTACCCGGGCGAGGTCGAGGCGATGCTGGAGCGGCATCCGGACATCATGCAGGCCTGCGTGGTGCCCATCCCCGACGAGATCAAGTACGAGAAGCCGTTCGCGTTCGTGGTCACCCGGGACGGCCGCCGGCTCACCGAGGACGCCGGTGAAGCGGTATGCCTCTGGCCCACGCCCCCGCGTTTCAGCACCCGCGCCACGTCGTCTTCATGCCGGAGCTGCCCCTGGCCAGCACCGGGAAGGTCGACCGGGTCGTCCTCCGGCGGCTCGCCCTCCAGCACCTCCACATGGAGACGAAAACATGAAAGCCGCGGTCATCTACGAGCACGGCGGTCCTGGGTCCATCAAGATCGAGCGCGCCTTCCCCGATCCCCGGCCGGGGCCCGACGACGTCATCCTGAAGGTGCGCGCCACCACGCTCAACTACCACGACATCTTCACGCGACGGGGCATGCCGGGCATCAAGGTGCCCATGCCCTGCATCATGGGCGTGGACTTCGCGGGCGACATCGTGGAGACGGGCAGCGCGGTGACGGGCTGGAAGACGGGCGATCGCGTGATGGTCGATCCGGTGGATCGAGTGGGGCCGGGCGGCCTTCTCGGCGAGATGTGGCACGGCGGGCTCGCCGAATACTGCCGGGTGCCCACCCATCACCTGGTCACGTTGCCTCCCGACGTCTCGTACGAGGCGGCGGCCTGCCTGCCCGTGGCCTATGGCACCGCGGTGCGGATGATGCACACCATCGGCCAGGTGCAGCGCGGCGACAAGGTGCTCATCCTCGGCGCCTCCGGCGGCGTGGGCACCTGCTGCGTGCAGCTCGCGCGAGACATCGGGGCCGAGATCATCGCCTGCGCGAGCAACGATGCCAAGCTGGCCCGTCTGAAGGATCTCGGAGCGACCCATCTCCTCGACTACACGCAAGCAGGATTTCGTGAAGTGGGTCTACGAGACGTACGGCAAGCCGCATCGCCGCAAGTTCGCGGGCGGGGTGGACGTGGTCGTCAACTTCACCGGAGGCGATACGTGGGTGCCCTCCCTCAGGGTGCTCCATCGCGGGGCAAGGTCCTCACCTGCGGAGCCACCGCCGGCTTCGACCCGAAGGAGGACCTCCGCTTCATCTGGACCTTCGAGCTCAAGGTACTGGGCTCGAACGGCTGGATGCGAGAGGATCTGGACACCCTGATCGCCCTCATCCAGCAGGGGCGGCTCATCCCCGTCATCGATCGCGAGCTGCCGCTCGAAGGAGGTGAATGAAGCCTTTCGCCTGCTCGAGGACCGGAAGTGTTCGGCAAGGTCGTCGTGCGGCCGTGACCGAGCCCACCCCGGAGCGCCTGAGCGTCGAGCAGGTGCAGGCCATCTTCGACGCCTCGCCTTTTCTGGGCTTCCTCCAGCTTCAGGCCGTCGCCCTCGATCACGACGCGGGCACCCTGACCGTGACCATGCCCATGCGGCCGGAGCTCGAGCGGCGCATCGGGCACCGCGCAGTTTCACGGCGGGCCCATCGCCGCCTTCATCGACATCGTGGGCGATTTCGCGGTGGGCATGACGGTGGGAGGCGGCGTGCCCACCATCAACCTCCGCATCGACTATCTCCAAGCCCGCCGTGGGCACACTCCTCACCGGCATCGCGCGCGTGCGGCGGATGGGGCGCACGGTGGCCCTGGTGGACGTGGACGTCCACGACGAGAAGCAGAGCCTCATCGCCGTCGGCCGAGGCACCTACTCACCCCAGCGCGGCTAACTCTCCCTCGCCCCCGGAGGGGAGGGCAGGGTGAGGGGGCGTGTAGGTTTCACGAGTGGTATGGTACTCAGCGCGCCGCATTCACTCAGAGCAGGAGGATCCCGTGGGAGCACACGAGAAGGTCGTCACCCTGAACCCGGTCGGCTTCGCCCCGAAGATCACGCGCAAGCCGCTCGCCCCCGGCTCGAGACGCTCGAGGGCAAGACCATCTACCTCGTGGATTGCCGCTTCGACGACTCCGACGTCTTCCTCAAGCAGATGCAGGCGTGGTTCGCCGAGCGCATGCCCGGCGTGCGCACGGTCTTCAAGCCCATCTCGAGCGTCTACCTGCACGACGACCCGACCACCTGGCAGGAGATCAAGGCCAAGGGGCACGCCGCCATCATCGGGGTGGGACACTGAAGCACCTGCGCGCCGGCGGTCGCCGCGCACGCCATGACGATCGAAGCCGCGTACGGCGTCCCCGTGGTTGCCATGCACACGGACAAGTTCGACCAGGTGGTTCGCTCCGTGTCCGCGGTGAACGGCATGCCGGGACTGCGCCAGGTCTTCGTCCCTCAGCCCATCATGGGCAAGACGGCCGCCCAGCTGCGCGCCTATATCGACGGCGTTGATCCCATCACGGGCCGCCCGGTCATGCAGGAGGTCGTGGAGGGCTGACCCGGCCCATCCAGCGAAATGGACTCCGGCCCCGTCGAGTTCGACCGCTCGACACCGAGGCTCCTCGAGCCCGACACGGAAGACAATCTCCACCAGCTCTTCCTCGACAACAACTGGACGGACAAGCTGCCCATCGTCCTGCCCACGGAGGAGCGGGTGGCGGCCATGCTGGCCGGCACCAGGCGCCGGCCCGGCGACGTGGTGGGGCGCATGCGCTCCACGCATTTCCGCGAGTACTGGGAGTTCACGGTGGAGAAGGTCGCGGTGAATGCCGTCATGGCGGGAGCGCGGCCCGAGTACTTCCCCGTCATCCTCGCTCTCGGCGCCACCGGGGTGACCGCGCGGAGCAGCAGCTCGAGCGCCATGGCCTCGATGGCCGTGGTGAACGGGCCCATACGGAACGAGATCGGGATGAATGCCGGCACGGGCGCGCTCGGGCCCTACAGCCACGCCAACGCCACCATCGGGCGCGCCTACGGCCTCCTCTCGCAAAACGGCCAGGGGGCTCGGTGCCCGGGCACAGCTACATGGGCAATCAGGGCAACAGCTACGCCTACAACAGCGTCACCTTCGCCGAGAACGAGGAGCGCAGTCCGTGGGAGTCTTTCCACGTCCAGCACGGCTTCAAGGCGACGGACAGCGCGGTGAGCGTGTTTCACCGGCTGCCGCTCCACCGCCTTCACCCTGGGTCTCCGGAGAAAGCACTGGCGCGAGCACGTCCGCAATATGCTGCGCGGAATGGATCCGCACGGGCCGCCCACCCTCCTCCTCGATCCCATCGCCGCCCAGCAGTTCATCGACCGCGCCGGCTTCACCAAGAAGGACGCGCTCATCGACTGGCTGTACGAGACGGCCACCATGCCCGCGGGCGAGTACTGGGACACGCAGCTCATCCAGAACTACATCTATCCTCGCGCCACGTTCGGCGAGGAGCCGTGGGCGTCGAAGCTCAAGGCCGCCCCCGACGAGCTGATCCCCATTTTCCGGCGCGAGGATATTCACGTCGTGGTTGTCGGAGGCGAGACCAATGGCTACTGGCGCATCATGGGCTGCAACTATCAGAAATCGGTGTCGGTCGACGAGTGGCGGTAGGGTGATCGCCGCCCTCTCGTTGCTCGTCGTCCTCGCTCTGGCGTGGGCGACGACCCGCCTCCGCCCAGCGAGATCCGGATCGGCGCCACCCAGGCCATCACCTTCGTGGTGCTCTACGCCGCCGAGCATCTCGCGCTACTTCAAGGCCGAAGGGCTCAGCTGCCAGTTCTCTGACTTCGAGGGCGGGGCGGAAGTGACCACGGCCATGGTGGGCGGCTCCATCGACTTCGCCGGCACCTACGTCGAGCGCCCCATGATCCTCGCGGAAAAGGCTTCGCGGCCAGGAACCTCCCTCGCCATCCTCAACCGCAATCGATCTTCCTCGTGGTGAAGAAGAGCCTCCCCGCCACCGACGTCAAGGGACTCAGGGGACCAAGCTCGGCATGACGCGCGCGGGCAGCGCAGCCGACCTCGCCCTCCGCGCCGTCCTGAGGGACGCCGGGCCTCGAGCCCGACCGTGACGTGGCGGTCATCGCGGTGGGCAGCTCGAGCTCGGCCGCCGCCGCCCTCCGCGCAGGGCAGATCGACGGCTTCATGGGTGGCGAGCCGGGCGGCGCCGTCATCGTGCATCAGCTCAAGATCGGACGGTACTTCATCGAACCTCTGCGCGATCAGGGCCCGAAGTTCCTCCGCGACATGACCTTCCCCACCCTCCAGGCGAGCGATCGCTACATCCAGGCCAATCCTCAAATCGTGGAGAAGGTGGTGCGGGCGGTGGCCAAGACGCGAAGCGCCTGCGCTGAGGATCCGGAGGCGGGGTGATGAGGTGGCCCAGAAGATCTTCCCCGCCCTCGACGTCGAGCTGATCCGCAACATCATCGTGCTCCAGCGCCCGTCGTACGTCCCCACCATCACCGAAGACGCGATTCGCACGGCCAATCAGTTCCAGAAGCAGGCGGGCGTGGTGAAAGCGGACTTTCCTACGACAAGATCGTGGCCGTGCAGTTCAAAGCGTTCTGGGAGCAATAGCCATGCTGCGCTACGGACAGGAGGCTCCGGCGTTCTCCCTGCCCTCGACGAGCGGCCGCGACATCTCGCTGGCCGAGTTCAAGGGCGTCGCCGATGTGGTGCTCCTCTTCTACTGCTACGACTGGGGAGGGATCTGAACCCCCGAGCTCTGCGGCCTCGGTGAGGTCGCCGCCCAAGCTCAGGCCTCCGGCGCCGTGCTCCTCGGGATCAGCGGCGACTCGCCCTTCTCCACGCGGAATTCCACAAGCGCCATCAGCTCCCCTTCCCCCTCCTGAGCGACGTGCACCGGAAGGTCATCCGCGACTACGGCCTTCTGGACGAGGAGCGCAATGTCGCCTACCGCTCCACCGGTCATCATCGACCGGGACGGCCGCCTCCGCTGGTCGCAGGCCGGCGACCGCCAGATGACCCGCAGCGGCGCAGAGATTCTCCGCGTCCTGGACCTCATCGGCAAGCTTCGCTCGTCGGGGTGATCTCCTCAGGACCAGAACTGATCCTCCCGTTGCTCGTCACCCTGATACTCGCGGAACTCGATCGCCTTTCCGTTTCTCAGTCGCCAGACGTGCACTTCCGGGAACGATGCGGACACTCTATTTCGCTGCGCGTTGACCACCGCGAGGACGACTACTCACATCGTCGTCCGTCAACACGTTGACGCACATCGATGCTGAACGCGCCCTGGAAAGCTCCATGGTGCGCCGGAAGAAGCCGCCGACTCTGCTCGTGGCCCGTGAGTCGCCCGAGAGCGGACTGTGACCGGGAACGTGCCAGGTGATGAGCCGGGTCAAGAGCGGCAAACACCGAGGCAATATCTCCGCTTGGCAAAATCTTCGTAGGCGCTTGCGAATGATCGTGCCATTCGACTCATCCATGGTTCGTCTCCTTTGCCGTCGCTCCGGCCAGTCTCAGGACGCTGATGCCCTGCACGGTGAGGATTGTCGCATAGCCGCCTGCTCTCTGATGCCCGCGCCCCACCACACGTCAAGTCACTCGAGTGGGCGGCTCACCCTGATAGAGTGCCGGCGACGGCCGGCTCCGGCTTTCGCCCCGGCGCAGCGAACTCTCCACCTCTCGAGCAGCGTGCCCGCGGTTCCTCCGCGAATGAGCGCGGCGGGACGCTGGAGCACCCGGAGAACCCGATGATGGACGATGCGGCAGCGGTCAGAGCCCTGGAAGTGGCCGGAGCAGCAGTGGCGTGCCATCGCGTCAACCACGTCCGCGCTGGTCGGACCCTCCGGCCCGCGGAGTGGCCGGGCGGCGCTCGCTGCGCCGTCGCGCTGTCCTTCGACTCCGACCACGAGACCAACGAGCTGCGTGACGGCGGCAAGTCCATCGCCCGGCTGTGCTGGGGCCAATACGGCAACCGCGTCGGGGTCCCGCGCATCCTGGCCCCTCCTCGCCCGCTACGGCGTCCCCGCCACGTTCTACGTGCCGGCGGTGTCGGCCCTCATCTACCCGACGAGCAGCGGCGTGTCGTCGGCGAGGGTCACGAGCTGGGGATCCACGGGTGGATCCACGAGGCTGAACTCGGTACTGGACTACGAGGCCGAGCGCGATCTCCTCTCCTCCGCTCCGCCGACACCCCTCGAGCGCGCGTCGGCGGGACGCGGCCGGTCGGCATGCGGACGCCCTCGCTGGGACTTCAAGCCCGCACACCCTGCGCATCGCCCGGGAGATGGGGCTGGCCTACGACTCTTCCGCTGATGGCCGACGAGGACTGCCACGAGCTCCTGCTCGACGGCGAGCCGACCGGCGTCATCAGAGCTGCCCGTGGAGTGGGTGCGCGACGACGCCGTGTACTTCATGATGCACCGCTTCCAGTCGCTCAGGCCGTACACGCCGCCCGCCGACGTGCTCGACATCTTCCGCCGTGAGCTGGACGCGGCGTACGACGAGGGCAGGATCTTCCAGCTCACCATGCATCCCCACGTCATCGAGCTACCGTTCGCGCATCTGGATCCTCGAGGAGATCATCCGCCACGCGCGAGGAAGGCCGGGACGTGGTTCGCGACCCACGCCCAGGGTGGTCGACTGGGTGAAGCGGGGAGGCGGCCTGAAGCATCTCGATAGCGCGGGGCGCGTCTGCCGGCTGCAGCCCATGGCGCGGATGCGTCAGGACGAGATGGGCGCGGAGCTCGCCCGCTGACTGCGTGGTCGTCGAGAGATCACGTAGGCGCCGACGGCATGCTCCGCCAGCCAGGCGGCGATCTCGTCTCCCCGACTGGCTCCGGGCATATTGGTCGGGAGTCATATCCACCACGCAGCCGGTGAACCCCTCCGTTTGCAGCATGTCCTGAAGCTCGGCGACGGTCTTGCCGTGCCGCCAGGGTGGACGACACCACGACGTCGGCTCCGCCGCCCGCCACGATCTCGTTCAGCACCCGGATGCACGCGGGGTCCAGATCCCCGTACCGATCCCATCTGCGGATCGGCGCCAGCACGCCGTCGATGTCGAGAAGATCACTCGTTGTGCTCACCCTCGGGCCATGACCTCCTCTTGAGCGCGTAGCATAGCCCACGCTCGTCCGGTGATCGCACCTGAGGGCCGGCTGGCCCCGGCCGCGCGCTTCGAGGATAATGACGCGCCGATGTCAGCCGCCCCCTTCGAGGCTGAAAGGAACCCACATGCGCGCCACCGATACCGTCGAGATCGGCCGGACCGGCCTTCGTGTCACACGCCTCGGGCTGGGCGGGGTGCGCGCTGTCGGGCGCGCCGCCGGCCACCGATCCTCACGTCCCGTCACCGGAATCGAGGCGTTGTCGCTGATCCGGCGGAGCCTCGACCTCGGACTCAACTATCTCGACACGGCGCCGATGTACGGGGTCGGCCACGAGTGAGGCGGCGCTATGGCCAGGCGCTCCAGCGGCATTCCGCGTGACCGCTATGTGCTGTCGACCAAGGTGGGCCGCGTGCTCCAGTCCCGGCGCGGGAGGGGCAGACGACGTGGGCGTTCGATTTCAGCGCGGCGGGCGCGCGCGCGTCATTCGAGTCGTCGCTCGATCGGCTGGGCCTCGAGCGCGTCGACATCGTGTTCGTCCACGATCCGGACGAGCACTACGAGGCAGGCGCTCGCCGGAGCCTTCCCGTGCTGAGGAGCTTCGCGCCGACGGGCGGATCCGGGCCATCGGCGCGGGCATGAACCAGTGGCAGATGGAGCTGGCCTTCGCCCGCGAGGGGTACAACGACTGCTTTCTCCTCGCCGGGCGCTACACGCTCCTCGATCAGACCGCGCTGCCGGAGTTCCTGCCGTACTGCGTGGAGCACCGCATCGCGCGTCGTGGCCGGAGGTCCGTACAACAGCGGGATCCTCGCGGTGGGGCCCCGGGCGGGAGCAACGTTCAACTATCGGGCGGCGCCGCCCGGAGATGATGGACAAGGCGGCGCGGATCGCCCGAGGTTTGCGAGCGGCATCAGGTGCCGTTGAAGGCGGCGGCCCTCCAGTTCATCCTGGCCCACCCGGCGATCGCCTCGGTGATCCCGGGGCACGGTCGGTGGCGGAGGTCGAGGAGAATGCTCGGATGGTCGAGCTGGCCATCCCCGGCGAGCTGTGGGCGGAGTTGGAAGGAGGCGAGGTTTGATTGCCGCCGAGGCGCCGACGCCTGGCGCGTGAGGCCGGAGCTTCACATCACTTCCCGGCGTCGGCGGCGGCCTGACGCACCTTCTTCAGATAGGCCTCGCTGCCTCTGCTGGAGCAGGCGGCCCACGCTGCCGTGGAAGTACTGCACGCCGAGGCCCAGGAACTTGGGGATGAGGTTGTCGGGGCAGCTACACCCGGCGATGCGCCCGGCGCCGGTGATGGTCTTGACGCCACGCTCCATCAGCCTGCTGCACTTCCGGATGCGCCTGCTGGCCGGTGTAGCCCCATGGATTGCGAAAGGTCACCGGACCCGATGAAATACACGTCCACCCCGGGCACCGTGACCAGTCTCGGGCAGGTTCTCGATGGCCACGACTTCCTCCAGCATCAGGCACACGAGGGTCTGGCGGTTGGCTTCCCGGGCATAGTCCGCGGTGGCGCCCTTGAAGCCGTAGTCGGCCGGTCGGCCGCCGCTGAAAGATGCCCCGATGGCCTTCCGGACCGTACTTCACCGCATCGACGGCGGCCCGCGCTTCGTCCGCCGTGTTGACGTGGGGAACCTGCACGCCCCAGGCGCCCCGATCGAGGAACGGGCGCGATGATCTCAGGCTTGTTGCCGACCGGGCGCACGATCGGCGCCATGCCCGTGAGCTCGGCGGCGGCGATGCACGCCTCGGCGGTGTCGACCGTGATGGAGCCGTGCTCGTTGTCGAGCAGGATCCAGTCGAAGCCGAGGTGACCGAGCATCTCCACGACCGGCGGCGACGGGAAGGTGCACATGACGCCGAAGGCCGCCTTGCCCGGCATAGAGCCGCTGCTTGAGCGTGTTCTCGCGCATCGTCGTCTACCCTTGTGTCGCGTTCAGCCTCACGGAACGGCCGGTGGCGGAGGACCGCTCGATTGCGTCGATCAGCTTGTGGCGCTGAACGGCGAGGTTGAAGTCGACGTCGAAGGATTGACCGGCGCGCAGGGCGTCGGCCACACGCGCGTAGGCCTGGGCGCGACGTTGAAGGGCGGGCCGTCACGGCGTGCCCTTCGGGCGAGCTTGATGCCTAGCTTGGTACCGGCATGGAAGCCATCGCTCCCTTGCCCTTGCCGCGTGCGCCTGGCTCAGTCCGATGTTGAGCGAGCCATCCGCGCGGATGACCGAGGCGCCTTCGCGCCCGTAGATCTCCATTCGGTTGCCGCCGGGATTCGAGGGGACGGCGGCAACGTTCACTGCCACCTCGGCCCCGCTCATCATGCGGCCTACTACGTTGATGCTGTCCGGGCGCGTCAACCGGGACCGGCTTTCCGTCCAGAGTGTGCCACTCGGGGATTCGCGTCGAACACGGGCCGAGACCTCGGCAAACTCGCCGAAGCACAGCGCACAGAGCGTCGATGGCATGGCCGCCGGCGATGGTGAGCGTGTTGGCGCCGTTAGCGCGCACGCCCTGCCAGATGCGGCCGGGGCCCCGCTGCAGCTGGGCTTGGGCAACGGTACTCAGGCTTGCCGTGAGCACGTCGCCTATATAACCCTCCTTGACGAGGTCGGCCGCGTACACAGAATCGCCGGGTCGCTGCACCCTGCAGACCAACGATAGTCTTCAGGGAGCGCCGGCGGGCTGAGCTCCGCCATTTCTTCGGCCTCCGGCAGATTCGCGCCGAGCGGCCACTCGCAGAGCACGGCCTTTCCGGCCTGCAGACCGGCCATCACGAGGTCCCGGTGACCGGGCACCCACACGCAGACCACGAGGAGGTCGACGTCGGGATCCGCCGCCATGTCGCTGAACCGGTGGAACGCCCGCTCGGCGCCAAACGCCTGCCGCCGAGGCCCTGGCGGTGTCCTCGTGCGAGGTGCGGATCGCTTTCAGCTCGTAGTCGGGCAGAGCCTTCAGGGCGGGAACGTGGGCGTTGGCACCCAGCCGCTGCCCCCTGGGTCACGGTCGCTCACTCGATGCCTACGCGCTATCTTGTCCGCCATCGGAACCTCCGGGCCTTGCCCGTTTCAATGAAGCGTTCGCTACAGGAGGAGAGAGCGGTCCGCCGGCTGCCCTTTCGATTGGTGAGAGATTCGCGCGAGCGGGTCGACGGCTGCACGCGGGCGTAGTCTCTACGTTGAGCGTGCTGCCGAGAGACCCCACGCCGTTGCTAAATGACGCAGATGGCCTTTTTCAGCATCCTGCGGGGGCCGCTCAGCTCGCCGAGCGACAGCATCAACCGATTGGCCCAGTTGAAGAACGCCGCCGAGTGGATGACGTCGGAGATGGCCAGATCGTCGAGCCCCGAACGGCGCAGGCGGTCCACGTGCTCCGGTCCAAACGTGATCGGCGTGGCGGTCAGGCGCAACCGAGGCCGCGACGATGGCATTCCAGCGTTCTCCGAGGTCGGCGGTCACGCCGTCGCCGAGCAGGCGCTCCACATCGTCCTCGCGCTTCGAGTAGGTCGCGGCGTGGCGCGCGTGCACCGAGGCACAGTAGATGCAGCCGTTGAAGCGGGAAGTCGCGGCGGCGGCGAGCTCGCGCTCCGCCCGCGGGCAGGCCGGCATCGGGGTTGTAGAAGATGTCCTTGTCGGTTCAGCGTCCTGGCCTCGAGCGCATCCGGGTCGCGCGCGAGGAGGCGGAAATATGGTGACTTCACGCGCGCGGCGTCCACGAAGCTGGCGAGGTGGCGCTCGGTCAGCGCCTCCGACCATCAGCGGTTCGAGCCAGGGGAGCCAATCGAGCTGGGCCCGCGTGAAGGCAACGGGCACCGTGTGGTCGGGGGAACGAGAACCGTGTCGGGCATGTCAGGGACCTCGCGGGTCAGGGGCGGCCGGCCAGGGTGCGCAATCCGACAACCACTCGAATCTGGAAGGACAGGAAGGCGGCGATCTGGGAGAGCGTGACGATATCGGTGGCGGACCAGCCGGCGTTCAGCAGCGCCTGGAGTCGCGGTCGAGTCGGCGTCGCGCGGGTGCAAGACGAGCAGGTGCATGTGCTCGAAGCGCCGCGGCCAGGCGCGGACCGAGTGCACGCCGGGTCTTCTCGCCCACGCGATAGACTCGGCCCGGCCGTGTCCTCGCGGCTCAGGGGACCCGCCGGGTAGCTGCCATAGGGGCCGTGCGGCCGCGCTTCCGCGATCGGCCGCGTCAACAGCTTCGCGCAGCGCGCCGAGAGCCCCACTCGCCGCAAGACCGCGCGGCGTAGAAAGCCGCGATCGCCGCCTCGCCATGCAGGCCGGTGACGAAGCTGCCTACCGCGAAGCGCTCCTGGGCCGTGACGTCGCCCGGAGATCTCCGGCGCGAACAGCGCGCGGTAGCTCGCCTGCGCGTGAGTGCGCGCCTCGGGCCGGCGGGCGCGAGATCGCGTCCAGGGGCGATCCCGGCGCAATCCCGACCAGCGTGTCGATCACGTCGGCGTCGGTTTCCGGCATGCTCATCGTCTCCTTGTCATCACGCGACGCGCCGGATTCCTGCCGCGGCATCGGGTTCCCAGCCGAGGGCGGGGCGCCACCACCTCGGCCACCAGCTCGATCGACCGCAGGATGAAGGGATGCGGCGGGTCGATCGAATGCACCTGCACCGTCAAGTCGGTCGCGCGGGCGAGCGCGCTGTCCGCCTGGAGCGAGGCGATCACCTCGTCCGGCGTGCCGAGATGGACGTCGTAGCGCGGCGATCAGGTCGCTCGACCGTGCGCACTGCCGGTCATGCGGCCCGATCGTCGCCAGGCGCGCCGATGGCGCTCGAGTCCGGCTTCGGCGAAGCCGCTGGGCCTCCTTGCCGATCGTCGGCCACGAACACCGTGCGCGAGGCGAGGATGCGCGGCTCCCGGCCTTCGCGGCAGCGCCGCCAGATAGCGCGTCGATCATCGGGTTCTGGATCTCGGCCAGCGACAGGTCGGGCGCGTCGGCCGGACGGGGCTGAGCGCGCGACAGCATCAGGCCGTCGCCCGCCGCGCCGGCCCGTCTCGCGCCCTCCACGGTGAACGTCGCCTGCCAGATGCGGTCGACCAGGTGCGGAGTCGACGGATAGAGCCGATCGCCGCCGGCGAGCGGCCGTCCCGCCCAGGCATCGCGCAGAACCTGGAGATGCCCGGCGAGCAGCGTCCCTCGCTCGGCGCTGTCCAGGCCGAACGCTTCGAATGCGGAGAGGTTGCCGCCGGGCCCGACGCCCACTTCCAGGCGGCCGCCGGATATCAGGTCGAGCACGGCGGCGTCCTCGGCCACCCGGATCGGCAGCTCCAGCGGCAGGGTCACGATCGCCGTCCCCAGGCGGATTCGCGATGTCTGCGCGAGCGACCTGCGCCAGGAAGACGAACGGCGCCGGGAAGGCCGCCTTCGTCTTCATGGAAATGGTGCTGGGCGACCCAGGCCGAATCGAAGCCGAAGCGCTCGGCATGGATGATCTGCTCGGTGGCCAGCCGGTAGCGCTCGGCGGCGTCCGCCAGATCGAGCACGCGGGTGAAGAAGCCCAGGCGCTTTGGGAGCTTTGTTGTCGTCATGGTCGCCTTCCGGTTACCCGAAGACCCTCTCGACCGAGCCGCCATCGACCGACCGGACGGTCACTCTGCATCGTCGGCACAGTGTCCGGGATCTGCCGGATCACCGCAAGGGCTAAGCGAGACAAACGGCTAGGCGTTGCCGGGGTCGACGGTCAGCAGACGGCGCGGGTTCTCGAGCACGGCCTCGAGGAAGGACTGGTCATCAACATCGAGGTCAGATACCACCTGCAAGGTGTCCGGCGCCCAGAGCACAGCACCCCCGGCGCGCTGGTGCACGCCGGGGGCTGGCGCTACCCTAACCGACCAAGGGAAAGACAAGGGCCACATAAAGCGTACCACCATCCTGCGCGATGCCTAAGTTCTTGTCCGAACGCAGGCGGGCGCCCATGCGCGGCCACGCGTCGAGGCGAAATCCGCCGGCCTGTCCGTGCTCGATCGAAGTGAGCTACGCCAGCTCCGGAATGATCCAGCTCGCCCGCTTGCCCGAGGCCACGCGCTGGATATTGTCGAAGCCGTTGCGGAAACGGGCCGTCCAGTTCTCCCACGTCGGCCCCGCGGAGTGCGGGAGAGGGTGACATTGGGCAGGGCGAAGAGGGGATGGTTCGGCTTCGGAGGCTCCTCCACGAAGACGTCGAGGCCGGCGCCCGCGATCTGCTTCTGGGTCAGGGCGCGGTGGAGGGCGTCTTCGTCCACCACCGGCCCGCGGCAGGTGTTGACGAGGATGGCCCCCGGCTTCATGAGGCCGAACTCGCGCGCGCCCATCATGTTGCGCGTGCCGTCGGTGAGGGGCACGTGCAGGCTGACCACGTCGGAGGTGCGCAGCAGCTCCTCGAAGAGCACGAAGCGCGCGCCCAGCGCGTCCTCCTGGTCTTCGTTCAGCCGCACGATGTCGTAATACTGGATCTTCATGTCGAAGGCGGCCGCCCGCCGCGCGACCTTCTTGCCGATATTGCCCAGGCCCACGATGCCGAGCGTCCGCCCCGCGAGCTCGTACACGCGCGTCTCGTCCGGCTTGCCCGCCCGCCACTTTCCCGCGGCCACGTCGTTGTGGAAGCGCACGAGCCGCTTCTCCACCGCGAGCATGAGCATGATGGTGTGCTCGGCCACCGCGATGGCGTTGGCGCCCCGTTGTTGGAGACGGGCACTCCTGCCTTGCGCGCCGCCTCGACGTCGACGTGATCGTAGCCCGCGCTCAGGAGCTGGACGAGGCGGAGCTTCGACGCGCGAGCGGAAGAACTCGCCACCCATCTGGCGGGCGAGGCCGAGATAGAACTCCACGTGGGGAGCGGCCTCGTAGAATTCGGGCGAGCCGATGTCGGCCACCACGAGCTCGAAGCCCGGGGGGTGAGGTTCCGGGCGATCTCCATGACCGCTTCGGGCTGCTTGGGAGCGAAAAGGATCTTGGTCGCCATGGAGGTCTCCTCTCTCACTGTTGCTGAAGGGGGATCGTCGCCGTCATGCACGGCACGTTCCCGTGGACTTTCGTGGTGTGCCCCTGCCCCGTGGTGTCCTCGACGAGCCGGGCGTCGCCGGGGCCGAAGACGTGCTTGGAGCCGTCGCCCAGCCCGATCTCCAGCTGGCCCGAGAGAATGATCACGAACTGGCGGCGCGGCGCGGGATGCCAGTCCTGGAAATTCCCGGCCGGGCTCTCCCGGAAGGATATCTGGGTGGTGGCCAGCCCCTTGCTCCAGTCCGGGGTCTTGGCCAGAGGGATGGGCTCGACATGGGACTTCCCGTCGGCGCCGGTATAGAGCCGGAACAATGGCATGGTGGTAGTCCTCCTCGGGTCGGAGTGGAAAACGTCGGGATAGTAGCATGCGGCGAGGTCTCGAAACCCGCCTTGAAGAGTCGCCGTGGCCGCGCTACTCTTCCCTCCGCCATGCACTTCGGCGTGTTCATCGAGGAAGCCCGGCCGGGGCTGAGCCAGGGCGACGCGTTCCGCGAGAGCTTCGAGACCGTGGACGCGGCGGAGGCGCTGGGGCTCGACTGCGTCTGGCTCGGGAGATTCATTTCAACCCGGCCCGCTCCGTGATCTCCGCCCCCATCGCGGTGGCCACGGCCATCGCCGCCCGCACCAAGCGGATCCATGTCGGCACGGCGGTGAACGTGCTCCCCTCAACCACCCGCTGCGCATCGCCGAAGAGGCCGCCACCGTCGATCACCTGAGCGAGGGCCGCTTCGAGCTGGGCATCGGGCGCAGCAGGGCCGCGCGCACCTATGACGTCCTCGGCATTCCGTATGGCGAGAGCCAGGCGCGCTTCCGCGAGGCGCTGGAGATCATCAAGGAAGCGTGGAAGGGACAGGCCTTCAGCTACGAGGGACAGTTCTACCGCTTTCAGAACGCCACCGTCGTCCCGCGCCCCTATCAGAAGCCTCATCCGCCCATCCGTATGGCCGCCAATACCCCTGACACGTTTCGCCTCGTGGCCGAGCTCGGGCTGCCGATCTTCGTGGGTCTGCGCGACGTGGACATTCCCGAGCTGCAGGAGTCGCTCCGCTCGTACCGGCAGGCGTGGGCGGAAGCGGGACACCAGGCCAAGCCCAGCGTCTACCTCCGCATCCCCGTCTACGCGGGGGTGACCGAGGCAGGCGCTCTCGAGGAGCCGCGCGCGAGCATCACGCAGTTCTTCCGCCGCCACGTCGAGCTCATGCGGGCCACCGTGGGGCGGGCGGGAGCAGGCCCGGCGGATCGGCGCGCGGCCAAAGCCGATGCCCTCGAACGGCTCCCCTACGATGAGCTCCTGCGCACCAGGGTCGCCTTCGGCACGGCCGCCCAACTCGTGGACCGCCTCACCGAGCTTCGCGAGCAGCTGGGCCTCGACGGCATCGTGATCGAGCCGAACCCGCCGGGCTCATTCCTCCCGAGCTGGCGAACCGGACCTTGCGCATCCTGTCTGACGAGGTGATGCCCGCCTTCAAGTAGTGTCCCGCTTCAACCTCAACGCGGAGGACGGCCGTGACCCGCAAGCTCCCTCTCTTCGCCGGCTCTCTCGCCGTGATGCTCACGATGCTCGGCCTCTCGAACCCGTTCTCGTCCCACGTCACCGCGCAGCAGCCTGCCCAGGGTCTCGCTCCCAAGTTCGTGGTGGATCCCTTCTGGCCCAAGCCGCTCCCGAATCGCTGGATCCTCGGCCAGGTGGCGGGCGTGGCCGTCGACGCGCAGGACCACGTGTGGATCGTCCAGCGCCCGAAGAGCCTGAGCGAGGACGAGAAGGGCGCGACGCTGTCGCCGCCGCGGAACGAATGCTGCGTGCCCGCCCCGCCCGTGATGGAATTCGACCCCGAGGGCAACCTCGTCCAGGCGTGGGGTGGGCCGGGCGCGGGCTACGACTGGCCGGAGAACGAGCACGGGATCTTCGTGGACGCGCAGAGCAATGTCTGGCTCGCCGGGAACGCGGAGAAGGACGCCCAGATCCTCAAGTTCACCCGCGACGGCCGCTTCCAGATGCAGATCGGCAAGCCCGGCATGTCCAAGGGCGACGCGGACACCGCAGAACCTGAACCGGCCCGCCGACGTCCGGCTCGATCCGGCGACCAACGAGCTCTTCGTGGCCGACGGCTACGGCAATCACCGCGTCATCGTCTTCGACGCGGCCACCGGCGCCTACAAGCGTCACTGGGGCGCCAACGGACGTCCCCCGGTGAGGCCGGCGTCAAGCAGTTCCAGAATCCGGTGCACTGCGTCCGCATCGCCAGGGACGGCCTCGTCTACGTCTGCGATCGGCGCAACAACCGGATTCAGGTCTTCAAGAAGGACGGAACGTTCGTGAAGGAGTTCGCGCTGGCCCCAGATACGCGCGGAGCAGGCTCCGTGTGGGACCTGGACTTCTCAACAGACGGGGACAGACCTACCTCTACACCGCGGACGGGGAGAACAACCACGTCTGGCTTCTCCTGCGCGACAACGGGAAGAGTCCTCTCGCACTTCGCGCGCAGCGGGCGCTATGCGGGCCAGCTTCACTGGGTCCACAACATGGCCGTCGACTCGAAGGGCAACATCTACACCGCCGAGGTCGACAACGCCAAGCGCGTCCAGAAGTTCGCCTTCCAGGGCCTGTTTCCCGTCGGCAACTGAGAAGCTAGGCGCGCGGCGTGCCCCGGAGCGCCTTGAGGACTTCCTCGAGCGACGGAGGCTCGGCCGCGTCCTTGTAGGCGGCCAGGCGGTCGTAGATCTCGCCCGCGGCCACGAAGAACCCGCCGGGAAGCCCCGCGTCTTCAAACGTGGCCGCGATCTCCGCCATCTCGCCCGTGAAGCGCCACGCCTTGCGCGCGTTGTCGCGGGCCGCGCTCTCCGACTTGTTTCCGAGGCCCGGCTGGCTGCGCGCCCATTCGTCCTGGAGCGGCTTGTCCACGCCGGCCTGGGCGGCGAGCGCGCGAATGCCCATGAGGAGCGCGGAGGTGCCCTTGGTATAGGCCGCGTAGGCCATCTTGAGGGCCGACGCCGCGCCGGGGCCGCCCTCGATGGCGATCGCTTCCAGCGCCCCCTGCTCGAAGAGGCGGGCCATCCGCGCTGCTTCCGCGCCCGAGAGATAGAGGCGCGTGGTGCCGCGATTCCGCGGGGCGGACCCACGATGCCGCCATCCACGAAGGTGGCGCCGCCTCCCGTCACGATCTTTCCGATCTCCCGCCCGGTGGCAGGGCGCCACCGCGTTCGCGTCCACGTAGATCCCCGAGAACGAGCGCGCCATGACCAGACGCGCGAGATCCACCGCCGCGTGGGGCGGGCAGACGGAGAGGATGACCTGGCTCTGCCGCGACGAGGGGCGCGCGAGCGTCTTCACGTCTTCGAGGCCGGCCGCGGTCGCGCGCGCCACCGTCTGTCCGCCTCGCCCGTCCGATGCCCACAGCACCCGCAGTCCGTTGGCGCGAGCCGCCGCTCCCACCATGCTGCCCATCTCGCCCGGGTGCAGCAGCCCGATGGTCATCTTGTCCATGGCGTGTCCTCCTCCTGTCTGATGATCTGCGTGCTCAGGATGTCTTCTTCTTGAGGTGCCAGATTTCCTCGGAGGGCCAGCGATGCGCCCACTCCGCATTCACGAACGTATACCGCGTCGAGGCTCCGTGCGGGCGCTCGAAGCTCTCGAAGATCGAGCAGCTCGAAGCCGGTTGGCGCGAAAGAGCCGGATCCACTCTCCCATGGGAAGCGCGAACTCCACCGTGCCCGTGTCGGCCCACTCCAGCCGGTGCAAGCCCAAAGGAATCGCGCAGGAGATGGTCGGTGGCGGGCGGTCGTCCTCGCGAAGGCACAGGGTCAGGATCGTCCCGTTCTTGAGGAAGACGAGATCGCCCCCGGCCGCAGGAGCCTGGCCGCTTCCGGCACCCAGCGGTACGGATCGCACCACAGGCTCGCTCCGTACTCGGAGAAGCGCGACATCGAAGCTGGCGTCGGGAAGCGGAACGCTTTCCGCGCTGCCATGAATCAGCGGAAAATCGAGCTGGTGCTCCCGCTGGAGGGCCCGCGCCGTCTCCAGCTGCTTCTCGGAGTTGTCGATGCCCACCACGCGCGCCCCGCGCCGGGCCAGCCACGCCGACCAGTAGGCGGTGCCGCAGCCCAGCTCGATGACGTCCTTGCCGTTCACATCGGGCAGGACGCGGAGCTCGCGCTCGGGCAGGCTCCAGATGCCCCAGGTCGGCTCCTTCTGCGCCCAGGCTCGCGCGCCCCCGCCGGCGTACTCGCTGCTGAGCCTGTCCCAGACCACCCGGTTCTTCTGGACATGGTCCGGCAGACCGGTGTCGCTCATGGCCCGGTCACGGTAGCATAGGGCGGTCCGCTGACGTAGAGTGTTGCCCGGTTGCCATCTCGCACCGTCAGGAGAACACCCATGAGCGACGCGCCGGCCCTCTTGCTGGAGAAGGAAGGACCCATCGGCTGGATCATCTTCAACCGGCCCGAGAAGCGGAATGCCGTGGGCATCGAGACCTGGGAGCTCATGCCCGAGTACATCCACGACCTCGCCACCGACGACGCCATCCGCGTGATCATCATGCGCGGCGCGGGCGACAAGGCCTTCGTGGCGGGTGCCGACATCTCCCAGTTCAAGGACCGCCGGCGCAACATGGCCGACGAAGAGGAATACCGCAAGATCGGCGCGCGCGGGCGCGAGGCCATCTCCACCCTGACCAAGCCGCTTCTCGCCATGATCCACGGCTATTGCGTGGGCGGGGCGTGGCCATCGCCATCTCCTGCGACATCCGGATCGCCGCCGACGACGCGCGCTTCGGTATTCCCGCGGCCCGCCTCGGGCTCGGCTACCACTACAGCGGCCTGGAGCAGCTGATGGCGCTGGTCGGGCCGTCGGTGACCAAGGAGATCTTCTTCACCGCGCGCACCGACTGGAGCGCCCAGGATGCGCTCCGCATGGGGCTGGTGAACCAGGTCGTGCCCAAGGCGGATCTCGAGAGCTTCACGCGCGACTACGCTCTCGCCATGGCCAAGAACGCTCCCCTCACCCTTCGCTCCGCCAAGGCCAGCGTGAAGGAGCTGGTGCGGCCCGCGGCCGAGCGCGATCTGGCCCAGCTCGAGAAGCTGATCGCCGACTGCTTCAACAGCGAGGACTATCAGGAGGGCGTGCGGGCTTTTGCGGAGAAGCGGCGGCCGCAGTTCAAAGGACGGTAGCGGGTCGTCGACAGCCACCCTCACCCTACCCTCTCTCCCCATGGGGAGAGGGATTCGATCCCTCGCCCCCGGAGGGGGAGAGGGCAGGGTGAGGGGCGCGCCTTGACTCGCGTGAGGCCGACGCACTACCGTTCACCTCACGGACGTAGGCCCCGGGAGCGCGGCGGCGTCGCCGCAGGAGGTGCCTGATGAGCCATGAGCATGCTAGCCGCGCGTTCCCGACATGATTAACGTGCTTCTCGAAGCCGCAGAGCTCTGCGGTCTCCGCGACTTCACCTTCGCCAACGCCGTGCGGCTTTCGGGCACGGCCAACCTCTCCTTCTTCCGCCGATGTGCTCGCGAGCGCGTGAGGAGCCAGCCATGACGACCAACGGACAGTTCACCATCGATGTCGAGGATGTCGAGTACCTCCGCCACGGCGACAAGCCGCTGCTCGCCCGGATCTTCCGGCCGCGGGGCAACGGCCCCTTCCCTCTGATCGTCGATCTTCACGGGGGCGCGTGGTGTGTGAGCAACCGCGAGAGCGACACGATCATCAACGAGGCTCTGGCGAAGAGCGGAGTGGTGGTGGCCGCCCTCGACTTCCGCATGCCTCCGGACGCGAGCTACCCGGGCTCGATGGCCGACATCAACTATGCGATCCGCTGGCTCAAGACGCGTGCGACGTCTCTGGGCAGCCGGCCGGACCTCGTAGGCGTTCTCGGTGTCTCGAGCGGCGCGCATCAGGCCATGCTCGGCGCCATGCGGCCCGCGGACGCCCGCTACGCCGCCATCTCAACTGCCCGCCGGCTCTCCCGCCGTCGACGCCACCGTCCGCTGCGTCGTCCTGTGCTGGCCCGTCATCGACCCCCTGGGGCGCTTCCACTACGCCAAGAAGCTCAAGGCGGCCGGTCCGCCCTATCCTGACGTCGTCGACCGCGTCCTGCCTCATCACGATGCCTACTGGCGGACGGAGGCCGCCATGGCCGAGGGCAATCCGGTGATGGCCCTCGAGCGTGGCGAGAAGGTCCTCATGCCGCCCGCCCTCTATGTCCAGGGGACCAAGGACGTGGCCCATCCGCGCCCGGACCTCGACCGCTTCGTGGCCGCCTATCGGAAGGCGGGCGGCCAGGTGGAGCTCGAGCTCTACGAGGGCGCGACGGAAGGCTTCATCAACCGGAATCCGAATTCGCCCGAGGCGCAGAAGGCGCTCGCGCGCATCATCGAGTTCGTGCACAAGGAGATCCGGTAACCCATGGCCGCGCGCAAGAAGGGCACGGGGCTGCTCATGGTGTGGGCCGATGTGCCCGGCCGACAAGGAAGCCGACTTCAATCGCTGGTACAACGAGGAGCACGTGGCGGAGCGAATGTCCGTGCCCGGCTTCCTGAACGCCGCGCGCTACGAGGCGGTGAAGGGCGGCCCCAAGCATCTCGCCGTGTACGAGCTGGAGAGTCCGGCCGTCCTCGACAGCGCCGCCTACAAGAAGGTCCAGGCCAATCCCACGCCGTGGACCAAGCGCTGCTCGCCCGAGGTCATCGGCACCACGTTCATCCGCAATGTGTACTCCATGATCCATCCGCGGGCCCTCGACGCGACAGCGGCGGCCAGCGACCTCGCCCCCGCCCTCCAGCTCGGACGGATGGACGTGCCGACGGAGGTCGATGCGGAGTTCAACGAGTGGTACAACACCATCTACGTTCCGAACTACGAGAAGGTCCCCGGCGTGATCCGCGGGCGGCGCTACCGGGCCACCGTCGGCGCGCCGACCTATCTCACCTTCTACGAGTTCGAGAATCCCAAGGTGTCGGAGACGCCGGCCTGGCATGCCCAGCGCGACGCGGTGCCCGCCTCCATCCGCATGCGCGAGCACATGCGGCATGCGCCGGGTTCGCCGGGCGTCTACGTCAAGACGTTCCAGCTTCCTCGCTGAGGAGAGGCGTATGCGTGCCGCGGTGATGCGCAACCGCGCCCTCGTGGTCGCGGACGTCCCCCGGCCCGAGCCGGGGCCCGGCGAGGTGCTGGTGCGCACGCTCGCCTGCGGGATCTGCGGCTCGGACCTCCACGCCCTCAAGCACGCCGACAAGTTCGTCGAGAACTCGCGGCGGGCCGGCAATCGCGCGTGATGGATCTCGGTCGCGACGTGATCATGGGCCACGAGTTCTGCGCCGAGATCGTCGAGCACGGCCCGGAGACGACGCGGAGCGCTCAAGGTCGGGACGCGGGTGTGCTCGCTGTCCCATGCTCATGCGCGCCGACGGGGCCGCAGAGCATCGGCTACTCGAACGACAACCCCGGGGGCTATGGCGAGTACATGCGGCTCAGCGAGGCCCTCCTCCTCGAGGTGCCGAACGGGCTCTCCACCGAGCACGCGGCTCTCACCGAGCCGATGGCGGTGGGCGTGCACGCCGTGGCCAAGGCGCGCCTGGAGCCGGACGACGCTCCCCTCGTCATCGGCTGCGGGCCGGTGGGGCTGGCCGTCATCGCCGCCCTGCGCCTGCGTGGCGTCCGTCCCATCGTCGCCGCCGGACTTCTCGCAGCCGGCGCCGGGAGCTGGCGGTGGCCCTCGGCGCCGACAGTGGTGATCGATCCCGCCCACGGTACGCCCTGGACGAGCTGGCGGGAGGCGGCGGTCTATCGCGACGCGAGCCGCGCTCCCGTGCTGCCGCCGTGGATCGCGGGCCCCGCGGTGCGTCCCGCCGTGGTCTTCGAATGCGTCGGGGTGCCCGGCGTGCTCGACGAGCTCATGGCGGCCTCGCCGCGCGGCACGCGGATCGTCGTGGTCGGCGTGTGCATGGAGCCGGACACCATCCACCCGATGCTGGGGATCAGCAAGGAGCTGAATCTCCAGTTCGTCCTCGCCTATACGCCGGAGGAGTTCGCGGCCACCCTGCGCCACCTCGCGGAGGGCGAGATCTCCGCGTCACCCTTCATCACCGGGAAGTCGGCCTCGACGGCGTGGCCCAGGCCTTCACCGACCTCGCCTCGCCCGAGCGCCACGCGAAGATCCTCGTCCGCCCGTCGTAGTCTGGACCGTTCGGAGCGCGCGCGTCTCCCGTCAGTTTCCGCCGTTCAGAGTCGTCCCGGTTCAACGGGGCGGGTGCGTCATCGGGAGAGCCTGCGGCGCGACCGGCGTAGTGGGCCCCTTCGAGTGCGCGCAGCCGCAGGGCTGCGATTCCGCGCGTAGGGTGCGCAGCCGGCCGCGCCGCAGGCTCCCCGGTGACGACCCGCCCGCCTCGCGACTCGGTGCGTTCGCGGATGGCTGAGGCTAGTAGCCCTTCTGTTTGTCGATGAGGGCGAGGAGAGGGCGGCCGTCACGGCGGCGGCGGAGGTTCTCGCAGAAGGTGGCGATGACGCGCGCCGGCGCGGCGCGGGGAGCCGCCCGCGGTGTGGGGGTCACGATGGCCCGCGGATGCCGCCATAGCGCGATGGTCCTTGGGGAGCGGCTCCGGATCGGTGACGTCGAGACCGGCGCCCCAGATGAGCCCTTCCTCGAGCGCGGCCAGCACGTCCTCGCCCCGGATGATCTCGCCCCGCGTGACGTTGATGATGATGGCGTGCCGCTGCATCTGGGCGAAGCGCTCCCGCGTGAAGAGATGGTGCGTCGCCTTGGTCAGGGGAGACAGATCACCACCACGTCGGAGGCGCGCAGAAGGTCGGGCAGCCGATCGGCGGGCCAGATGGCTTCGACGCCCGGCTCGGGTGCGACGTCCTCGATGTCCACCCCGAGCACCCGCATGCCGAAGCCCAGCGCGCGCTTGGCCACCGCGCGGCCGGTGCCTCCGAAGCCCACGATGCCCATGGTCGTGTCGAAGAGCTCGCGCTGGTAGACACGGATGGGCTCGCGCAGCTCGTAGTCGGGAGTACGGATGGCGGTATGGAGCCCGCGGGTGAGGGCGAGGAGGAGGGCGAAGGCGTGCTCGGCCAGATGGATGCCCACGTCGCCCTTCTCGCTGGCCAGGGGCACCGGCATGGTTCACGAGCTCGGTGGTGAGGATATTGTCGACGCCCGCGCCGATCGAGTGGTAGTAGACGATCTGCTTGGCGAGATGGAAGTTGTCGGCGTGCACGCGTCCGAAGATGATGTCGGTGTCCGGCAGCTCGCGGCGCTGGGAGGCGCTGTCCTTGACCTCGACCATGCGGGCCCCGGGGCCCGCCGCCTCGAGGATGTTGGCGCGATCCTTGTCGCTCAGCGAAGAGACGATCAGGTTGGGAACGAAGAGGATTTTCATGGGCGCCGGGCTCACTTGATCAGGCCGTAGAACTTCCCTGCGTTCTCGCAGGTGATCTTGTGCGTCACCTCCGCGGGCAGGTGGCCGAACTGCTCCGCGATGTACTTGGACGACTCCGGGCCACACCCCATCGCCGTGCGGATAGTCGGAGCCCCACATGAGCGTCTCCACCCCCATGTCGTCGATGAGCTTGGTGCCGATGCGGTCGAACTGGAAGGTCGCCTTGCACTGCCGGCGCCAGTAGTCGCTCGGCTTCATCTTGAGCCCGAGGTCGTGGAAGCGGTCTTCCCACTCGAAGTCCATGCGGTCGAGGGCGTAGGGAATCCAGCCGATACCGCTCTCGCCGAAGGCGATACGCACGCGCGGATAGCGCTCGAGCACCGCCGCCCCCACGATGGCGGCGAGAATGTTCACGAGGTTCATCTGGAAGGCGGACACCACGGTGAAGAAGGCGGCCCGGCGGGTCAGGCCCTTCTGCTTCTCGAGCACGTCGGGCGAGAGGGCGGGGAAGGTGTGGAAGTGCAGGGGCAGCCCCACCTCGTTGACGGTCTGCCACAGCGGCTCCCAGATGGGATGCCACATGGGCTCCATGTCCCAGGAGCAGGACAGCTCGAAGCCGCGCACCCCGAGCCGGCCACGCGCTTGATCTCCTTCACCGCCGCGTCGATATCGCCGTAGGGCAGGCAGGCGAGGCCGATGTAGCGGTCCGGATCGTGCCGGATGAAGTCGGCGAGCCAGTCATTGTAGATGCGGAACATCTCGGTGGCCGCCTCGTGGTCGTCGAGCCGGGTGGCCGCGCCCAGGATGCCGTAGAGCACCTCCGCCTGCACGCCGTCGCGATCCATGTCCTTGGCGCGGAGCACGGGATCCGATGGGCGGCGAATGCCCTTCTTGCCGTCCTCGTAGAGCCCCGTGTTGGCCATGATGTCCACCCGGTGATGCATGCCGGGAACGTACTTCGCCCCGGCGGGTCCACCCCGTTCATGAGGCCGAAGGACGTGCCGTTCTTGCTCGTCCAGTAGGGCCCGTCCGGCCCGTCGGTGACGAAGGGCATGCGGGGCTTCAGGGCGGCGGTGGCGTTCGACGTGAAGAGATCAGGCGGAATCCAGGGGAGATCGATGTGGCAGTCGGCGGAGATGCGCGTGTAGTTCATGGGGTCATCCTCCCTGGATGCGGTTCACGGCTTGAGGCGCAGATCCTCATAGGGGGCAGAGTACGGGTAAAGGGAATCAACGCGAGGGCGGGCTCTTCCACCCGCGGTCCCACGCCGCGGATGAAGCCGTTCTCCCAGATCGGGGCGAAGACGGTGCGATCGTGCAGAACCTTCTGGATCTGGTGGAGCATCTCCTCCCGCTTCCGGCGGTCCAGCTCGCGCGCCTGGCGGTCGAAGAGGTCCTGCACCTCCGGGCATCACGCCCGCCGCGTGAACGGCGAAGATCATCTGGCCGGCCGGCGTGGGATCGGCCGCTCGCGCCGGCGAACCGCGGACACAAAACACGCGAACAGGATCGCGATGACGACGATGGCGCGAATCCCCTCGCCCCCGGAGGGGGAGAGGGCAGGGTGAGGAGGCGGCGCGTCATCACATGGAGATGGCGGCGCGCGAGATGCGACTCGAGCCACTCTGATGCTGGAGCCAGTCCGCCTGCCGGAATCCATCGGAGATGCGCTCGAGCGGGAACACGTGGGAGACGATGCGCTCGAAGGGGAAGCGCCGGAGATTGCGGCGCAGGAAGGCGAGCGACTGCTCGAGCGCCCACGGCGAATAGTTGGAGGTCGCCACGAAGCGGACATTGCCGCGCACGAGAGCCGTCGCGTCATAGGAGAAGACGTTGCCGGGCGCGATGCTGCCCACCTCGAGATAGCCGCCGCCGCCCCGCAGCATGCGCAGCCCCTCGGGAATCACGTCGGGATAGCCGACGAGGTCGGCCACCACGTCCGCGCCGAATCCATCCGTGAGCTCCTTCACCGCCTCCACCCGCCGATCCGCGGTGGTGAGCTCCGCGGTGCTCAGGGTGTGGTCGGCCCCGAACGCGCGGGCCAGCTCGAGGCGCTCGGCCAGCCGGTCGATCACGATGATCCGGTCGGCCCCCATGTCCCGCGCCACCGCCACCGCGTTGATGCCGAGGCCGCCCGCGCCCTGGATCACCACCGAGTGCCCGGCGCGGAGCCCGGCCCGCCGCAGGCCATACAGCACCTGGGAGAGCGCGCAGTTGCTTGGAGTCGCGATGTCGTCCGAGATCTCGTCGGGAATCTTGAAGACGAAGTGGCCGGGACGGAGATAGTAGTAGTCCCCGTAGGCATTGTTGAAATAGGGCGGCGTTCCCGCCACCCGGTTGGCCCGGCCCTTGCGGGGGCAATTGCCCATCTCGTCGTGGAGACAGACCGGACAGCGGCCGCACGGGAAGAAGTAGAGATAGGTGACGCGGTCGCCTTCGCGCAGGGGCAGGCCCATGGAATCCACGGTGACTCCCGCGCCCAGGCGCTCGACCCGCCCGCACATCTCGTGCCCGAAGGTCAGGTCCTGAGGGCTCGCTCCGTAAGTCTCCTTCATCTCGCCGCGCCAGATATGCAGGTCGGATCCGCACACTCCCGCCCGGGTGAGCCGCACGAGGAGGGCGCCCGGCTCGACCTCCGGCACCGGATACTCCCGCAGATCGAATTCGCCGCCGTACGCCCGCAGCACTGCGACCCGTCCCTTCATGGGAAGCCTCCTCGTCCTATGGCCGGCGCGCCGACAGCACGATGGCGTGCAGAGGGATTCGCGCCGGAGGATCACCGAGCTCCGCCGCCACCGCGGCGGCGGTGGCCCGCTTGATGTCATCGAGCGCCTCGGGCCGGCGCGCCATGATCGCTCCGAGGATCGGATTGCCCTCGATGAGGCCGGTGGCCGCGTCGGCCGCGGACGGACTCGCCCCTGACTTCTCGAGTGGTGTCACCTCGATCTGACCGAAGCCTGCCTCCGCCAGCATCTTCCGGACCGGAGCGGGGTCATGGAGGCTGTACGGCACGGAGTAGAACAACGGTGGGTCGGCGGGGAAGAATCGACCGGCAGTCTCGTGGGCGATCCGCGCGGCAGGATTCTTGCTGAGGGTATCCCACACACTGAACAGGTAGTGGCCACCGGGCTTGAGCACGCGAAAGGATTCCCGGATGCTTGCCGCCTTGTCCGGGAAGAACATCAAGCCGAACTGGCAAACCACGGCATCGAAGGACTGGTCGGGGAACGGTAGCTTCGTGGCGTCCGCCGTCTGCCACTCGACGTGCTCACTTCCTGGTGGCATCTGACCGCGCCCGTACGCGATCATCGCCTCGTTGAGGTCGGTGCCGACGATGGACCCGTGTCCGCGGAGTCGATCGGCCAGTCGCCGGGTCACGATGCCCGTGCCGCACGCCAGCTCGAGAACCCGCATGCCCGGCACCACCTTGATCCGCTGGGCGAGGTCATCGGCAAACTCGTGGAAGAGCACAGGGCCGAGGTAGCGGTCATAGTTCCTGGGAATATCACCGACAAAAGCCGTGTTCCGGTCAGCCATGGCGCCTCCGCTCACGCGCACCATTCGCGCGGGCCGTCGTCGTCATAGCCGCACTGCTCGCACGGGCTGTAGTAGTGGTTGGCGGGCGGCATGGCGCAGGCCAGGCGCAGCGAGAGTCCGTCGCCCACGTTCCGGATGTGATGCACGGTGCCGCGGGGCACCCACACGATCTCGTCCTTGGTCGCCGTGAAGACCGTCCCGCCCGTCAGCTCCCATTCGAGCTGTCCCGCGAGGACGACCCACCACTCGTCGAACTCGCGGTGCCAGTGCGGGCGGTTACCGCCTCCGGGCGGGCTCGCGATAAGGGTGACGAGCTGACGCTCGTCGGCGATGATCCGCTTCGACCACGGGGCGGGCCCATGCTGGCCACGACGTCGGCCACCCGGGTGTGGAGCACGTTAGGCCACGCGCCGCCTGCCGCCGCCACGGGCGGACGGGGACCGTCCGCCAGCTTGTCGATGACGATAGAGACCGCGGTGTCTCCGAGAGCCATTCCGGGTCCGGCGATCAGTTACGGAACGAGGGATCGATACGATCGAGTCGACGCAGCAGTCCCGGCCACACCAGTCCGCCCCGCGTGCCGCCCGGACGGTCCGCGCTCTGCATCCGCGCGTAGGAGTCGTCGATCACTTCCTTGGGAACGGGAATGAGCTCGCCGCCCCCGACTGCGCGCGCACCTGGATGGCGCACGAGGTCTCGAGGTAATACATGTTCACGAACGCTTCCGCCACCGTCTCCCCTACCGTGAGGAGACCGTGGTTGCGGAGAATGAGGGAGTTCTTGTCCCCGAGATCCGCCACGAGGCGCGGCTTCTCGTCGTCACGCAGGGCCGGGCCCTCGAAATCGTGATAGCCCAGACTCGCCAGCACCGAAATGGAATGCTGGGAGATCGGGAGCAGCCCCGCCCGCTGGGTCGACACCGCCACGCCGCTCGCGGTATGCGTGTGCAGCACGCACTTGGCGTCGTGGCGCGCGCCGTGGATGGCGCTGTGGATGATGAAGCCCGCGGGATTCACGGAGAACTGCGAGTCGTCGAGCTTTCGCCCCTCCTGGTCGATCTTGACCAGGCTGGAGGCGGTGATCTCGTCGAAGAACACGCCGTAGGGATTGATGAGGAACTGGTCCTGCGTCCCCGGCACCCGGGCCGTGATGTGCGTGAACACCAGGTCTTCCCATCCGTAGCGGACGACCAGCCGGTAGCAGGCGGCGAGATCCACCCGCACCGCCCACTCCTCGGGCGACACCTTGTCCTTCAGGGACGGGATCTGGAGAGCTGTGTCGGCCATGGTCGATCTCCTCTCGATGGATGGAAGCCTCACTCCTCGCGCGGTGCCGTGTACTTTATCACGAGGATAGTTTCTCTGGTTGGGTCACTCCGGCCGGTCGAAGGGCGGAGGGAGGACAGCATCGTGCCGGATCCGGGCCCGTGATGCGGCCCTGACGGCTGAGGATCCGGAGATTCCGAGGTGCGCGACAGATCTTCCGGGCGAGAAACTCGTTGATCTCCGGTGACGAGGCACGGTGGTGGTCAATGTGACAGGATTGATTACAGAAGAACCAGACCGAGCTAACCGAGACGCACCGGCTTTGCCTGTCGTGAGCGTAGGCGATTTTCTAAGAGTTGGTCGGGGTCGTGTTAGTCGCCCACTCGACGGTCTAGATGCCCCCGGTCACGTCGATGGTGACGCCGGTGACGAAGTCCGCGTCGGCCGAGGCGAGGAAGCAGATCACCTTCGCCTGGTCGCGGGCTTCCGCCATGCGCCGGAGCGGGGTGCGGAGCACCTCCTGCGCCTGCTCCTCCGTCGACCGCTGCTCCCAGCGCGGCCGGATGCGCTCGGTCAGGGTCATGCTGGGCGCGATGGCGTTCACCGTGATGCCGAACGGTCCCAGCTCCTGCGCGAGCTTCTTGGTGAACGCGATGATGCCGCCCTTGGCCGCGGCGTAGGCGCTGCTGCTGCTCGCGCTGATCCCCGCCCCGCAATGGACGAGATGTTCACGATCTTGCCCCCGCGCTGTCGCTTCATCACGGGCACGAGGGCGTGAGAGAAGAGAAACGTCCCGTCGAGATTGAAGGTGATGAGCTGCTGCCATTCCGGAAGGGTCAGCTCGTCCACGGTGGCGGCGGGCCGCGAGATGATGGTGCTCCCGCCCACCGCGTTGACGAGGATGTCGATGTGCCCGTGCTCGGTCACCGCGCGCTCCACCACGGTGTCCGCCTGCACGGCATCGAGCGCGTCGGCCCGATAGGCGTGGGCCCGGCCGCCCGCGGACTGGATGGCGGACACCATGTCCTTCAGGCGGCCCTCGTCGGTGTCCACCGCCACCACCGTGCCCCCTCGGCGCTGATGATCTCCGCGGTGGCGCGACCGATGCCGCTCGCCGCCGCGGTGATGAGCGCCACTCGACCGTCGAAGCGCATGCTCCTCTCCTCCTCAGGCCGCGGCAGGGGCCGGCCCCGTCGCCTCTTTGATGCTCACGGGAGCATTGGCCTCGAACGGGCTCCACAGGCCGAGCTCCTTTCCCATCTCGCGCACCGCGGGCAGCACTTCCTGGCCGAGCAGGCGGATGCAGCTCGTGGCGTCGGCATTGCTCACGAAGCCGTCGCTCGTCCAGAACCCCATGATGGAGGGCCGCGTCTCCTCGAGGAGCCGGCGGATCTTGGGGATGACCGTCTTCGGCGTGCCCGCGATGATCTGCTGATCGCGGATCTGATCCTCGAAGGCGGCCGCCCGCGGATTGGCGCCCCGGCCCACCGCGTACTCGACGAAGGCCTTGCGGTACGACGGCGAGAAGTACCCGGAGGGCGTCGACCACACCGGATGGGCGAGCCCGGTGAACTCGCCCTGCATCCACATGAACTGGCGCGCGTTGGCAAGGGCCTTCTCTTCCGTTTCCGCGACGTGGCAGCGCTGGAGGTAGCCGCGATTCTCCGGCCCCGACGTGTAGCCCGCCTCGGCCGCCACGGAGTCGTAGAGCTCCCAGATCTTCTTGGTGGCGTCGATGGCCGTGCTCAGCGCGATGTACGGGTAACGCTGGCGGGCCGCCCAGATGATGGTCTCCTTGCTCAGCACGCCGGGGATCCACACCCGGGGATGCGGCTTCTGGAGCGGAAGGGCCCACGGATTCACCACTCGGTGCTGATAGTGCGTGCCCTCCCAGCGGAACGGCCCGGGCTGGGTCCACGCGCGGATGATCAGCTCGTGGGCTTCCTCGAAGCGCTCGCGATTGAAGGCGGGGTTGACGCCGGTGGCGAGCTGCTCCTGGCCGCCCCGCGCACGAAGCCCGAGACGAGACGGCCGCGGGACACCATGTCGATCATGGCCAGCTCTTCGGCGAGGCGCACCGGATTGTCGGCGAGGGGCAGCGGATTGCCGAGGAGCACCAGCTTCACCCGCTTGGTCATGGCGGCGAGGATCGAGGCGAAGACGTTGCACTTGGCCTGCATGCAGAACGGGGCGTTGTGATGCTCGTTCAGCATGATGCCGTCGAAGCCCACCTCTTCCGCCAGCTTGTAGTGCTCGAGGTATTCGTTGTAGAGCCGGCTCCCGCCACCGGATCGAAGTGCTTGTTCGAGAACATGAGGGCGGTGGCGCCGAACTCCCGACCCGCGTCCGCCGGATAGGCCGACATCGGCTGCTCGGTGAAGTACATGAGATGCATGGTGGTCTCCGATCAGAATCGGGCCGCGACGGGCCCGCCCCGCCTCACGATCCGGCGGCGAATTCGCTGATGAGCTTTGCGAGCGCTTCGGGCTGCTCCATGTCCACGAAATGGCCGGCCTTCTCGACCACGGAGAGACGGCTCCCCGGTATGGCCCGCGCGTACGCCTCGCCGCATTCGAGCGGCACCACCTTGTCCCCGCGCCCCCACACGACGAGGGTACGAGCGCGCACGCCGCCGAGCAGATGCGGAAGCGTCGGGTTGTACATGTAGGGCTTCCACGCGATCCGGAAGGTCATCTCGCGATTGAGATCCCACTGCTCCAGCTGGGGCGTCGAGGGATCGGCGCCGTACAGCCGATCGAAGGCGCTCTGGTCCTCGAAGCCGGCGCGGACATACGCGATATAGCTCACGAGCGCCTGGTCGAGGATCTCACCCTGCGCCGGCTTCACCCCATGGCTCCCACGAGCACGAGCCGGCGAAAGGCCTGGGGCGCCATGGTCGCCATCTCCGCGGCGATCCACCCGCCGAAGCCCAGGCCGACGAGGGAGACCTGGCCGAGCTCGAGGGTGGCGAGGAGCGCCTGGTACATCACCGCGACGTCCCGGGCGGAGCGCATCCACGTCGGCCGCTCCGATCCGTCGTAGCCGGGATGCGAGGGCAGATAGACGGTGAATCGCTTGGCCAGAGCGTCGTAGAAGGGCAGGCGATCGAGGCTCCCCACGTCGTGGTGCAGGAGAAGGAGCGGAGCGCCCGTGCCTCCTTTCCGTAGTCGAACGGTTGTTGCGGACAGCTTGACGTCTTCCGTGGTCCACACGGCTTCGCTGGTCGTGGTCATGGGCGTGAGGATACCTCCAGATGCGTTCGAGGATGTGGAGCCCGCGCCCCCGGTCGATCAGGTAGAGAGCCCGCGATCGTCCACTTCCACGTCATTGCTGGAAACGCGGGAATGTCCCGGCGGCGGCTCGGGCAGGAAGTGCGCGACCTCTCGCGGCGCGCGTGCGGCTGGGCGATATCCACGATGCGCAGGCCGTGGGCGAACCACGCCACCGGAATGTCCGTTCCCGTCACGCGCTCGCACGGCTGGTGGCAGCCCGTGAACTCCGGCTGGGGCTGACCGTCTACGCCCGCGACCTGGAAGCTCGCGAAGGGAACCGGCCGCCGCTCGTCCGTGATGTCCACCAGCCACAGGAAGGACGGCGGGCCGGGCTCGAGCTTGGCCACGTCCTCGTCGGCCACCACGAGGAGCCGTCGGCCGTGAGAGGAAAGGGCAGGGCAGCGCGGTGTGTGTCGGGGTGATGAAGGGCGGGCTCCAGTCGAGCCCGGAGAGGAGCCGCGGCCGCGCCATGTCCTCGATATCGAGGATGACGAATCCCCCGTGCCAGTAGCTGACGTAGAGGCGATTGTCGAGGCGAATGGGATGATGACAGCGGTGCTGCCGCCCCGACCACGAGGGCGTCTCGCCACCCGCCGTCCACTGCCCGGGCATCCACCATCGCCCGATCTCGCGCGGACGGGTGGGGTCCATCAGGTCGAGGATCATGACGATGTTGCCGGTATAGCCGTCCATCTCCGGCGAGATGTAGGCGAAGCGCCCGTCGAAGGTGAAGCGGTGGACACCCGCGCCCCCGCATCGCCAGAAGGCGATCTCGCGGGGCCGGCTGGGCTGAGACACGTCGAAGATGCCGAGGCCGGTGAGCGCTCCCGAGGGCGGCTGGTGGGCGGGCTGGGCCTCGCGATTGACGAGCATGAGGCCGTTGCTCGCGCGCACCTTGTGCGAGTGCGTGCCCGCGGGCACCTCGAGCGTGGCGAGCTGACGCGGGAGGCGGGATCACTCACGTCGACGAGGGTGGTCCCGTGCGGCGCCTTCATGTGCGCGATGTAGGCCACGCGCCCGTCCACTACCACCCGCCCGCCGCCCGGGCAGTCGAAATACGCTACCTGGCGCAGGCCAAGCGCGCTCGCGCGAGGAACGTCGCTCATGCGGGCAGATCTAGCGCAGGTTGTAGAGCTTGATCACGTTTTCCGACGTGATCTTGCGCCGCACGCTCTCCGGCAGCATGCCGAGGTTCTTCTCGATGAACTTCCGCGAGTCGGGCCACAGGCAGTCCGGGTGCGGGTAGTCCGCGCCCCAGATGATGTTGTCCTCGCCGATGAGCGGGATGATCGGCTCCATGTACTGGTCCTGCTGATACGTCACGTAGCCCTGGCGCTTGAAGTAGTCGCTGGGCTTCAGCTTGAAGCCGAGGGAGCGCCCGCGGTCCTCGTACTCGGTGTCCAGCCGGTCGAAGACGTAGGGCAGCCACGTCACCCCCGATTCGCCGAGGACGAACTTGAAGTTCGGATACTTCTCGCAGGCCCCGGAGGCGATCACCGACACGAACACTTCCATGGTGTCGAGCTGGAAGAGGGCGGAGCGCACGAGACGCCACTGGATCATGTATTCCTTTTCCATCTCCGGGTTGTCGGGCGTGCGGATGCCCTTGAAGCCCGTGGAGTGGAAGGAGATCGGGAAGTGGCACTCCGCCGCCGCTTCCCACAGGGGATACCAGTCGTGATGGTACAGGGGCAGGCTCATGGTCTTGAAGGCGAGATCCCCGCCCCGGAGCCCCATCTTGGCGCAGCGGCGCACCTCGGCGGCGGCCACCAGCGGATCGTTGTTGGGAACGATGGCGAGCGGGAACACCCGGTTCGGATCGGAGCGCTTGGCGAAGTCGGCCGCCCAGTCGTTGTAGATCTGGTTCGCCCACGCCCGCTGCTCGCCGCTCGGAATGAGGTCGTTGATCATCAGGCAGCCGTAGATGATCTCCGCCTCCACGCCGTCGCGGTCGAGATCGGCCAGCCGCAGCTCGGGAGTGGTGGGCCGCGGCTGGGCGCCCCGGCGATAGTCCCACTCGAAGCCGTAGTCCTTCATCTCGTCGATGTGGCCGAAGCTGCCCTTCTGGTACTTGAGGAAGCCGGGCCCCACACCGTTCCACATCCCCTTGTCCTGCGCGTTCACGAACCAGTGGAGCCCGTCCTCCAGCTCCTCCGTCCTCGGAACGAGCAGCTTCCACTTGGCGGGCGCCTGCGACGACCAGAGGTCCGGGGGCAGTAGGTCAGGTCGATGTGGTTGTCACCGGAGATGAGTCGCTCGGCCATGGCACCCTCCTTGGTGTGGGTAGCCAGGAGTCTAGGCGGACTCGGAGGCGGTGTCAAAGCCCTCGCTGAGGAACTCACGCACCGTTGGATCCTGGGTGAGCGCCACTCAGACAGGAACGCCCCCTCACCCTGCCCTCTCCTTCCGGGGAGAGGGATCGACCCCTCTCCCTCAGTGAGGGAGAGGGCCGGGGTGAGGGTGACTAGTTGACCAGCCCTTCACGCTCGAGAGCCGCCTTCAAGCGAGATTCCTCGACGCGGACCTGCACGCCCGCGCGCTCCTCCTGGAGGCTCATGGGAATGCGCGAGTCGCGCTCGCCCCAGCCACGATTCAGGGCCTCCGTCAGCTCGGCGAGGGCGAGATTGGCCATGCGCATGGGCACGCCCTGCTCGCGGCCGAGCTGGGTGGCGAGGCTCACGTCCTTGTGGGCAAGGCGCAGGGCGAAGTTCGGCGGATCGTACTTGCCGCGGAAGAACTGGTGCGGCATCCGGTCGAAGGTACGCTGGCGCCCGAGCGCACCCTGGCGCACCGCCTCCCACAGGGCGAGCGGCTCCACGCCCGCCTTCACCCCCATGGTGAACACTTCCGCGAGAGCGGTCTGGATCGCGTAGCCCGCGCAGTTGTGCACGAGCTTGGTGACGGAACCCGCGCCGATCGGCCCCACGTGCACGGCCTGGTCTCCGATGGAGTCGAGCACGGCCCTGTGACGGAGGAACACGTCCTTGTCCCCGCCCACCCACAGCGCGAGCTTGCCCGTGCGCGCCCCGCTCGGCCCTCCGCTCACCGGCGCGTCGAGGAGATGCACGCCCTTCTCCGCGAAGACTCCGTGCACCCGCCGGACCACCGACGGCGAGTTGGTGGTGAGATCGAAGTACGTCTTGCCTTTGCTCATGCCGGCGAGGAGACCGTCCGGACCGAGGGCCACCGCTTCCATCTCGGGCGGGCCGGGCAGAGAGGTGAGCACCACCTCGGTCGCCTCGGCGACCTTGCGCGGGTGTCCGCCCACGTGGCGCCCGCGGCCAGATGAGGCGCCGCCGCCTCGCGCCGGATGTCGTGCACCACCGCCTCGAAGCCGCCCTTCATGAGATTCGACGCCATGCTGGCGCCCATGATGCCGAGCCCGATGAATCCGACCTTCATGGCGGTCTCCTACTTCTTTCCGTCGAAGACGTTCGTGGCAATCCGCGCCGCCGTCATGGCGGTGGGCCAGCCCGCATAGAAGGCCATGTGGGTGATCACCTCGCCGATCTCTTCCTTCGTCACCCCGTTGGCGAGGGCGCGCTCGATGTGCCCCTTGAGCTGGTCGCCGCGGTACATGGCGGTGAGGGCGGCCACCGTGATGAGGCTCCGGTCGCGCTTGGACAGCCCGGGGCGCTCCCACACGTCCCCGTAGAGGACCTTCTCGCTCAGATCGATGAGCTTGGGAACGACTCCGCGAACTTCCTCGCGGGCTGCCGAGACTGGGGCGGGCGTTGGCCATGTCGTGTCTCCTGTCGAAGCGTCCCTCTCCCTCTCGGGGAGGGAGAGGGCAGGGTGAGGGTGACGGTCTGTTCAGGCGATCTTGATGATGCCGGGCTCCATCTGCTGGAAGCGATCGGCCACCTGCGGATCGTGGCCGGCCACCACCAGCTTCTCCTTGCCCGCGAGCGCGTCGATGGTCTCGAAGGCGTCGAGCATCTCGGGCAGGCTGGTGATGATCTGCACGGGCTGGCGCGTCTCCACGTTGTGGTAGAAGTGCGAGGCGTCGGAGGTGAGGACGCACCGTGCCCCGCTTGGTCTCCACGCTGACGATCTGGAGCCCGGCGGTGTGCCCGCCCACCCGGTGCACGCGCAGTCCGGGAAGCACCTCGCGGTCGCCCTCGACCATGCGGATGCGCTGGTCGTAGTTGAGGGTGACCAGCCCGGCCAGGGCATTCACGTTGGCCGAGCCGCGGAAGGCCGGGGTGCTGCCGTAGGGCCCGTCCAGAACGACACCTCTTCCTTCTGGATCCAGAACTCCGCGCTGGGGAAGAGGCTGTGTCCGGCCCAGTGATCGTAGTGAAGATGCGTGATGAGGCACAGGGCACGTCGGCCGCCTTGATGCCCGCGCGCTCCACCATGGAGGCGGGAGTGACGTAGTTCCGCATCCCGCGCTTCTGCGCCTCGTCGTCGAGGAAGCCGGTGTCGACGAGCACGGGCTGGGGGCCGCCGAGGATGAGCCAGACGAAATAGTGGAGGGTGAGCTTGTCGTGCGACGACTCGCGGTAGAAGAACTGGCACTTCGTGGTGTCCCGTTCCGAGTACTTGAGCGCGTAGACCTCGTACATGTCTGTCCTCCCAGAACCGGGAGTCTACCCTAGATCTGGCCGAAGAAGGTCAGGTACTCCGCGCGCAGGAAGCGCTCGAGGAGGAGAAGAAGAACCGCTCCCGGCACCATGAGCACGAGCGCGGTCACGGAGGCGATCTGCATCTCGTAGCCCTGGCTCGCCGTGTACATGTACACGGGCAAGGTGGTGACGAACGGCGAGCCCACGAGGAGCGTGCCCGTGAACTCGTCCAGCGAGTAGAGAAAGACGAGGAGCGCGCTCGCCACGAGGCCGGGCACGGCGAGAGGGAGGGAGACGGTGAGGAAGGCCCTGCGTGGTGGAGGCGCCCAGGTTGTACGCCGCCTCCTCGAGCGATGCCTCGATGGAGCGGAACACCGCGGTCATGGTCCACACCGCGAACACGAGGCCGCCCACCAGATGCACGAGCACCACCCCCGTCACCGTGCCCGCGAGACCCCAGCGGTAGAACTCCCGCGTGGCCGCCGCGAACACGGGGAGCTGCGGGAACGCTTGAGGGAGAAGGAAGGCGAGGAGGACGAGCGTCCGGCCGGGAAAGCTGAGCCGGGCCAGCGCATAGCCGAGAGGCACCGCGCAGGCGAGGGCGGCCACCGTGACGATGGCGGCGATGAGCAGGCTCATCTTGAGCGGGTCGAGAAAGTCGCCGGTGAGCATGCGCGACCAGTAGCGGAGGCCCAGCCGCTGCGGCCACGCCGCGGGATAGGTCCAGCGCTCGGCGAGCGACCAGAGGAGGAGGCTCAGGAGCGGCCCCAGGATGACGAAGGCCGCGACGACGAGCGCGACCAGCCGCGCGGTGAGGCCGCCGAGGGTGCGCCTAGCGGGTGAGCCGCCGGACATAGACGAGGGCCGCGCCCATGGCCAGGAGATACGAGACCACGCCGAGGGCGGAGGCGGTCTCGAAGTCGCCGTGCTGGCCGAACCGGTAGTAGACGTCGATCATGAGCATCTGCGCGCCGCTCCCCGCCCGAGCATCAACGGGATGGAGAACGAGGCGAGCATGGAGGAGAAGATCAGCACCGCGCTCACCGCGAGGGCGGGCACGGCCATGGGCACGAGGATGTCGCGGGTCACGCGCCCCGTCCCGCTTCCGAGCTGGCGGGCGGCCTCGAGAAAGCTCTCGTCGACGCCACGGAACGCGCCCAGCATGAGGAGGGCGGCGAGGCCGAAGTGCTTCCACGCCAGAGCGGCCGCGATCCCCAGCCACGAGGTGGCGAAGCCGGGGAGATAGGGACTCCAGAATACGCGGAGGGCATGGCCCACCACCACGAACGGGACGAAGAGGGGCACCTTCAGCAAGAACTCCACGGGACCGAAGGCTCGCGCGCGGAGCCATCCGCACAGCGGAATGGCGAGGGCGAAGGTCAGCACCGACCCGGCCACCGACACGCCCACCGTGTACAAGCACGTCCCGCGCATAGAGCCGCCAGACCGTCCCGTAGTTCCCGAGCGTCCACTGTCCGTCCCGCGAGACGCTGGCCACCAGCGAGACGCCCACCGGCCACAGGAAGACGGCGCCGAGTATGGCGAGGGGCGGGCTGCACGCGACGGCCCAGAGAAGGCGCTCGCGTCCTCGTTATCGGACGATCTCCTCGTACGCGAGGGTGATCATGTCGTGGTACTCCTTGAGCGGCATCTGGCGCGAGTAGCGCGCGAGATCCTGCGCCGACACGCCCTTGAAGAGGAGCTCGCGGCTCTTGGCGTTGATGAGGGGCAGCACCTTGTCGGGATCCACGCCAGGGTACCAGCCGAAGCGCTCCACGATGGCCCGCGCCTGGACCTCCGGGGTGGCGATGTAGTCGATGTAGCGCGTGGCCATATCCCGGCTGGCCGCCTCGCGCGGCACCACGAGGTAGAGCGGGTAGATGGGCAGCCCGGGAGCGGGCAGCGACGGCGTCACCGCCTGGTCCATGCGCCCCTCGTTCTTCCACGCCACGAGCTGGTCGATCCACACCACGCCCATCCAGATCTCGCCCCGGTTGAGCGCGTCCAGCGTCCCCGCGTTGCCGTTGGTGATCACCACGCCCTTGTTGAAGTCGCGCAGGGCGGTGATCGCCTCCCGGATCGCCCCGTCCTTGCCCTTGTCCACCGGGCCCTGGGTCAGCTGCTGATAGAGGCCGGTCTTCCAGTACACCCAGCCCATGGTGAAGCCCACCCCGACACGCCGCCCTTGATGCCGTTGTAGCCGAAGCGGTTCGGATTGGCCTTCACCCACGCCGCGAGCTCGTCGAAGGTCTTGGGCGGGTTGGCGACCTTCGACGGGTGATAGGCGATGGCGATCTGGTTGTGGAACATCGGCACCACGTAGCCGTCCACGTTGACGCCGAAGGCCTCCTTGACCTCGGCGCCCTTGACGAGCGCGGCGTTCTTCATCTGCGGCACGTAGCGGGCGAGGAGGCCTTCCTTCACCATCTGCGAGGCCACGGCCATGCTCACGAGCGCCACGTCGATGTCCCACGGCTTCCGCCCCGCATCGGCCTGCGCCTTGATCTTGGTGTAGATGGCCCGGCTCGCGGGCTCGCCCGTGCCCGTGCCCACGACGTTCAGGTCGACGTCGGGCACGAGGGCCTTGAAGCCGGGCCCGAGCACGCTCTTGTTGACCTCGACCACGTTGACGTCGGCGCCGATGGCGACATTGAGCCGCGTCTGGGCGGCGGCCGGCGCGGCGAGAGCGAGGGCGGCGGCGAGCATGGCCACGAATCGGAAACAGCATGGCGAGGTCTCCTTTTCAGAGAGACGGAGTCATGTTGGCGATGGCCGGCGGAACACTCTGAGCCGGCCGGCCGGCACACGGAGCTTCACCCGGCCGGGGCCAACGCGAAAGGCCCATCCGCGAGGAGCACGGTCTCGCCCACCCGCACGTAGTGACGGTAGTGCGCGCCGAGGAACAGGCTCTCCTCGAGAATGCCCTCGAGGGTCGTCACCGGCGTCCCCTCCGCCGCGCTCTCGAGCGACAGATCGGACGAGCGCACGATGGCGAGCACCGGGCCCGCAGCGGGCCCGCGTAGGCGAGGCCTGATCGCCCACGCGCACCACGCCGGCCTCCGCCGTGCCGTCGAGCCGGTTCGACACCCCGAGAAAGTCCGCGGCGAAGGCGCTGGCCGGCTCCGAGGTAGATCTCCTCGGGCGATCCTTCCTGGACCACGCTGCCCGCGTGCATCGAGCACCACCCGATCGGCGATGGCGAGCGCCTCCTCCTGGTCGTGCGTCACGTAGATCATGGTGGTGGCGATGCGGCGCTGGAGTCGGCGGACCTCGACGCGCAGCCGCTGACGGACCTTGGCGTCGAGGTTGGAGAGCGGCTCGTCGAGCAGGAGCACGCGAGGCTCCACCACGAGGGCGCGGGCGAGGGCCACCCGCTGCTGCTGCCCGCCGGAGAGCGCGCCCGGCTTGCGCTGGGCGATGCCTGCCGCGTCGCCGATCTCGACCAGGTCGAGGGCGGCGAGGACCCGCCGCCGGATGTCCGCGGAGGCCACGCGCCGGCGCCGCAGACCGTAGGCCACGTTGTCGAAGACGCTCATGTGAGGCCACAGCGCGTAGTTCTGGAACACCATGGCCGTCTCTCGCGCCTGCGGCGGGCGCGCCGGTGACGTCGTCGCTCGCGAAGAAGATCCGGCCCGCGTCGACGGTGGCGAATCCCGCGATGGCCCGGAGCAAGGTGGTCTTCCCGCAGCCGGACGGACCGAGGATGGCCGTCAGCTTGCCCGCGGCGAATTCGAGGCTCACTCCCCGGAGCGCCTCCACTGCTCCGAAGCGCTTGGCTACCGCTTCGACGCGGACGGGAATCACGAGAGCCAGCCGGCGGGAGCCGCGCGCGCTCCGCGCCGCGCGGATGGCCAGCGGTCACCGCCGCCTCGGGCGTGGCGGCGCGGATGATGGGCACGCGGCGTCCCTGAGGCTGCGCGAGTCGCCACGTGCCGAGACCTATCACGGGCCGGCCGATCTTGAGGGCGATGGCGATCTCGGAGAGCGTGCCGTACATGCCGCCCACCGCGATCACCGCGTGGCACGAGCGCACGAGAATGACATTGCGCGCCTGGTCCATGCCGGTGACCACGGGCACGGCGACCCAGCGGTTGGCGTCCTCGCCGCGGAAGCCCGGCAGTATGCCCACCACGAGCCCGCCCGCCTCGGAGGCGCCGCGCGAGGCCGCTTCCATCACGCCGCCGCGCCCGCCCGAGAAGAGCACGGCGCCCGCGCGAGCGCCACCTCGCCCCCACCCGCCGTGCGAGAGCGGCCGTGCGCTTCGAGCAGGTTCCTCGCCGATGACGCCGATGCGGAGAGCGGCGGGCATCTGCGGATGCTAGGCCCGGGGGCCGAGCCAAGTCAACCATCCGAGGGCGCGAGGAGAACTGACGACGGCGCGCCGCCACCCCGAGGGTGGCGGCGCGGGAGGCTCAGGACTTCGGGGTGATGACGAAGCGGAGGCGAGCCTCGGGTTTGTCGTAGCGAACGAAGGCGTCCTGGATTTCCTGGGCGGTGAAGCGCTGGTACTGGGCCTGGGCCGCGAGCACATCGTCGAGGTTCAGGCCGCGATAGTCGAGGGTAGAGAGGCGGCCCACCCAGAAGTTCGGCGTCTTCGGGATCTCGTCGAGAAGGTTGTCCGTCTGCTTCTTGGCCACCGTGAGCTCTTCGGCGGTCGGTCCGTCCTTGGAGAACTCGGCGTACATGTCCTCGAGGGCCGCCACCAGCTTCGGCGCCTTCTCCGGATCGGTGGGGGCGAACGCCGCGAAGATCCCGAAGCCGGGATAGACCACGGCCGGCTCGGACGAGGCGTCGATGCTGTACACGAGCTGCCGTTCCTCGCGGATGATCTTGGTCATGCGGGTGCTGAGGACGCGCGCGGCCAGATTGAGCAGCCGCGTGTCGCGCACGTTGCTGAGATCGGCGCCGAAGAAGCCGGCGAAGACCGCGGCCTGCGGCGTGAGCACTTCCACCGACTCCGCGACGATTGATCGGGCCCTGCGGCTTGGCGATGGTCCGCAGATCGGCCAGCGTCTTGTCGCCGATGCGGGGACGCGCGGGCAGCGAGCCCACGTACTTCGCTGACCAGCCGCGTGGCCGTCTCGCGGTCCGACGTCGCCGACCACCGCCACCTCGATGGGCGCCTCGGTGATGAGACGCTCGAGCCAGGCCTGGGCGGCCGGGCGGGTGAGGGCGCGAACCTGCTCGGCGGTGAGGGTCTTGGGCCGCCACTCACCCGCCGGGTAGATGGCGTCCGCGCTCCGGTCCACGAGGACCTGCATGGGCCGCGTCTTCCGCTGGATGAGCCGCTGCAGCTCCGCATCCTTCCACTGGTCGAGGCGCGGCCGCTCGACCACCGGATCGGTGAGGAGGAGGTAGGCGAGCTGCAGGCCGCGCTCGAGCTCCACGGGATCGCCGGCCACGGTGAGGGACAGCGAGTCGCCCGTCGCGCCGCTCCGCACCCGCACCTTGGACCCCGTCATCAGGTCCCGGATCTGCGTGCTCGTGCAGCTTGCTCGTGGCCGGACGCTCCCACGCCCGCAGCGCGGCCTCGGTGATACCGCGATTGGCCGCCGTCTCCTGGATGGGCCCGCCCGCGAGGGTGATGGTGATGGTCGCCTCGTTCTTGCGCTGGTCCATGGCCCGGTGGTGGACGCGCACGCCGTTGTCGAGCCACATCGACGTCGACGCCGCTGGCCGGGTGGGGCACCGTCTCCACCACCGTGCCGCCGCTTGGGCAGCGTGGGAAGGAGCGTGGTCGCCCGCGCCACGTCGAGCGGACGGCTGGGCTTCACGTTCGACCGCGGCCCGGCCGAGAGCGAGGAATTCCGCCTCGGTGGGGCAGCGTCGCTGGCCGGAAGCTCGGCGATGAACATGGTCCGGCTCGGATCGAAATTCACGGCGGAAGGCCTCGGAGACCTCGCGCGCGGTGATCCCGGAGATCAGGCGCTGATAGGAGGGCGAGGGTCTGGGCGGCCGACATGGGCCGGCTTCCCCGCGTGACGTCGCCGTTGAGCTGGCGCATCACGCTCGCGCGCCGTCGCGCGTCGACTCCCGGCGCACCCGTCCTCCGCGTCGGCGATGAGCGCGATGCGCGCGTCCTGCAGCTCGCGCTCGTTGAAGCCGTGCAGGCGGGCGCGCTGCAGCTCGGTGCCCGAGCTCCTTGAGCATGGCGCGCCACGTCCCCGGCCGGCCCGAGGCCTCCACGGTGAGCATGCGCAAGGTTCCCGCCCATTCCTGATCGAGGCGTCCGACGTCGAGGAAGGCGGCCCGGCCCGCCGCGATCTCCGCGCTCATCGCGGCGCTTGAACGCCCACGTGCCGATGCTCTCCACCAGCTCACGCCGCTTCTGGGCCACGGTGAGGGCGGGCCCCGCGGCGGCTCGAGCCGCGCAATCGACACTTCGGCGCGGGTCAGCTCGGGGTCGGTCACCACGATGGCCCGCTGGCCCATCGTGGGCTTCACCCCGACGTCGCGGGCGCGGGCTTGCGGCACGGTGGGGCCGCTCCCGAACTCCTTCGCGATGACCTCGGCGACCATGGCGGGATCCGTGTCACCCGACCACGAGCACCGTCATGTTGCTCGGCACGTACCAGCGCGTGTAGTACTCGCGGAAATCCTCGGCGCGTCACCGACTTGATCGTCGCTTCGATGCCGATGGGCAGGCGCCGGCCGAGGCGTGGACTCGGGAGCGAGCCGCTCGAAGATCTGGTCCTGCACCCGCTGCTGCGCGCTCGAGCGCGAGCGCTTCTCCTCGAGGATGATCTGGCGCTCGCTGTCGATCTCAGGCGGATGCAGGCTCATGCGCAGGGCCACGTCGGACATGTAACAGCATGCCCTTCTCCACGCTCTCGCGGCTTCCGCTGGGCAGGGCGAGTTGGTACGTCGTCTGGTCGAAGCCCGTGAAGGCGTTCTGGTCGCGGCCGAAGGACAGCCCGAGCGACTGGAAGAAGGGAATGACCGAGCCGGGAGGAAAGTTGGCCGATCCCGTTGAACGCCATGTGCTCGAGGTAGTGCGCGAGGCCCGCGCGTCGACTCCGTCTCGTTGAAGGACCCGGTGGAGACGTGGAGCCAGATGCTCACGCGCCCCTCGGGGTTCTTGTGCTGGCGGATGATGTAGGTGAGCCCGTTGGGCAGCGTGCCCACCACGAGGGCAGGATCGATGGGCACCTTCTCGTCTGTGGGGAGAGGCGGGGTGAAGCGGGGGAGAAGCGAGGCGGCTCCGCGCCGGGGCCAGCGACGTCAAGAGCAGCACAGCCGTCATCAGCGGGACCAGGAACGCTCGCATGCCACACCCTCCAGGGACGGAATTGGACTCAGGGCTCACTTCGATCGGCGGCTACTCCCGACGCCTCATAGTATCGCTGGATCTCCAAAAGCGCCCGGTCGAGTTGATGGTGGCTCAGGGTGACCGCGTTGAGGAGCACCCTGAACTCCGCCTCCTCGCCTGCCAGCTCCTCGCGATGGGCGAGCTCCTGCTGCGCCCGCCGGTAGCGCCGCGCGGCCTCTTCCACTTCCCGCAGCAGCTCCCACTCGCGCTCCGGGGCGACCATCTGCGGCATGTCGAGCGAGGCTTCCTCTTCTCGACCGAGCCCCGCATGCGGGCGGCGCCGGCCTTCACGCTGGCGAGGGCTCGGCCCAGGTGCACTGGGCATGGCGGAGAAGCGTCTTCTTCTTTCGGAACAGGCTGCACATATCCTCATCTCCCTCCCGGTCAGAGACGCGTCGGACTCCTGACCATACCTGCTGCGACATGAGAGGGCTATGAGAGGGGCATGAGAAGCGTCATAGGATCAGGCCCGTGCGAGCTTTGAGGTAGAATCTGCCCCGGCGGTTCAGACCTTTCCGGGAGGATTTCCATGCAGACTCGTCGTGACCTCGCTCAAGCATGCGGGGGCCGCGGCCGTCTCGCCGCGGTGGCGCCCGGGACTGCCGCCCACGCCCAGGCGCGCAAGGCGACCTTGAACACATCGCGTTCCCCTCTCCGCCCGAGACCATCGATCCCCACCAGCTTCGCTCCGTGCTGAGCGGCTCTATCATCAACCTGATGGGCGAGAGGCTTGATGACGCGCGACCCCGTGACCATGGAGATCAAGCCGCTCCTCGCCGAGTCGTGGCGGAACCTCAACCCCAACACGTGGGAGATCAAGCTGCGCCGGGGGTCAAGTTCAGCAACGGGGAAGACTTCACGGGCGAGTCGGTCAAGTTCACCATCGAGCGGGCCATCACCTCCAAGCTCAACACGCTGGCCAAGCTGACGTGGCCGCCGTCGTTCGGGCAGGGGTGACGGTGGTCGATCCGTATACCGTGCGCATCACCAACGCAGGGTGCCCGATCCGATGGTGCCCGCGCGACTCGCCGCGGAGTCGATGAACGATGGCCCGGCCAAGGGCTCTCGCTGAGTACAAGGAGAAGTTCGTCACCGACCGCTTCATCGGCACCGGCCCCTTTCGTCTCGTGGAGATCGTGGGCACGGACCGCGTGGTCCTCGAGGCGAATCCCGGCTACTGGGGAGCCAAGCCGCCGTCGCAGCGCATCGTGTGGCAGGTCATCCCCGATCCGGCCACCCGGGTGGCCGCGCTCCAGCGCGCGCGACGTCGACGTGATGCTCAACCTCCCCTTCCCCTCGCGCCCACCGTGGAGGGCGATCAGAACCTCCCGCGTGTACGCCGAGCTCTCGCTCGCTCACCCATCGGCCTCCTGCTCAATACGCGCGAAGTCGGCGCCCCTGCAGGACCGGCGCGTGCGTCAAGCCCTCAACATGGCGGTAGACCGCCAGGCCATCATCAAGAATCTCTTCAACGGACGCGGGCAGATCCTCAACACCGTCACCGGCCGCAACGTGACGCAACACCTTCGACCCCGGCCCTACCCGTACGACCCGGCCGAAGGCCAAGCAGCTCCTCGCCGAGGCGGGATACGCAGTGGCCTCGAGATCCAGCTCTGGCAGTCCATCGGGCGCTGGACGCTTGCCGAGGAGACGGTGCAGGTCATCGCGGGCTACTGGGACAAGGTGGGCATCACGACCAAGCTCCAGGTGCTCGAGTGGGCGGAATACAACAAGCGCTCGGCCGCTTCCCAGTTCAAGGACGCGCTTCTACTACGCCTTCATCAACGGCACGTGGGACGCGTCGTACACCGTGCAGCGCTTCAAGCCCGACTTCGCGTCTCTTCGCGTTACTTCGACGCCTCGGGTGACCTGCTCAAGGCCATCCGCGACTACGAGCAGACCTTCGACGCGAAGAAGCGCAAGGAGCTGGCCGCCCAGGCTCTCAAGGGACTTCACGACGAAGCGGTGTGGGTGTTCCTCTGGCAGCTCGAGCAGCTCACCGGGGTGTCGAAGAAGGTGAAGGGCTTCAAGATCCGCGCCGACGACTTCGTCTGGGTGCGCGACACCTACGTGGAGGCCTGAGGCGCTTCCCGTTCCTCTTCCGCCGCCTCGGCCAGGCTGCCATCGTCGGCCTCGGCGTGTCCGTGGTCGTCTTCGCCCTCGTCCATCTCTCGGGCGATCCGGTGCTCTCATGGTCTCGCCCGATGCCCCGCCTGACGTGGTCGACCAACACCCGTCACGCTCTCGGCTTCGACCGCCCCCTCTACGAGCAGTTCGCCCGCTATCTCGGCAACGCCGCCCACGGCGACCTCGGCCTCTCCCTCCGCATGAACCGGCCGGTGACCACCCTCATCGTGGAGCGCCTGCCCGCCACCCTCGAGCTGACCCCTGGCCGCTCTCCTCATCGCGGTGGTGGTGGCCGTTCCCGCGGGCATCGTGTCGGCGGTGAAACGCGGCACCGTGGTGGACCGTCTGGCCATGGCGGGCGCGGTGGCGGGTCAGGCCGTGCCGATCTTCTGGCTCGCCTCTCCTCCTCATCGCGTTCTTCGGGGTGCGGCTCCGCTGGCTTCCCGTCTACGGCAGCGGCTCCTTCGCCCACTTCGTCCTGCCCGCGGTCAGCCTCTCCACCATCATCATGGGACGCCTCGGCCCGGCTGGTGCGCTCGAGCATGCTCGAGGTGCTGGGGCAGGACTACGTGCGCACCGCCCGCGCCAAGGGGCTGGGCGAGTCGCGCGTGCTCGTCGTCCACGCCCTCAAGAACGCGTCCATTCCCATCGTGACTCTCCTCGGGCTGCAGTTCGCCCAGCTTCTGGGCGGAGCGGTGGTGACGGAGACGATCTTCGCGTGGCCCGGCATCGGCCGGCTCGTGGTGGAAGCTCATCTTCAACCGCGACTTCCCGTGGTGCAGGGCGTGGTGCTCGTGGTCTCGCTGATCTTCGTGGCCGTCAATGTCCTCGTCGATCTCTGCTATGCCGTGTCTCGACCCGCGCATCCGCACCGAGGCGGCATGAAGAGCCCCGGCGTCACCATCTGGCTCTCCGCGATCTTTCTCGGCATCACCCTCGTGGTGGCGACTCTCGCGGGGTGGGTGGCGCCCTATACGGCGAACGAGCAGGACATCGCGCGAGCGACTCCAGCCCCCTGCCCTCGGCCCCATCTCCTCGGCACGGACGAGGTCGGGCGGGACGTGCTGAGCCGGCTCATCTACGGGGCGCGCGCATCTCGCTCCTCGTGGGTGGTGGTCGCGGTGGCGCTGTCCTGTCCCCTCGGCGTCCTCGTGGGCGTGGTGGCGGGCTACGGGGACGGCGCACCGACGACGTGCTCATGCGGGTGGACGGAGATCCAGCTCGCCATTCCCACCATTCTCCTCGCCATCGCGGTGGTGGCGGTGCTGGGCCCGGGCATACGCAACGTGATCCTCACCCTGTCCGTGACGGGATGGACCCTCTGCGCCGGCTCACGCGCGGCGAGACGCCTCGGGGTGAAGGAACGCGACTTCGTGCAGGCGGCGCGGGCCACCGGAGCGGGTGACGCTGCGCATCATGATCCATCACGTGCTGCCCAACGTGCTGTCACCCGTCATCGTGGTGGCCGATCTTGCGCGGTGGCGAACATGATCATCCTCGAGGCGACCCTGTCCTTTCTGGGGCTGGGGGTGGAGCCCGACATCGTCGACGTGGGGGCGGATGCTGAACGGCGGACGGCTCTACCTCGGCAGCGCGTGGTGGATCACCGCCTTCCCCGGGCTCGCCATCTTCCTCACCGTGCTCGCCGTCAACCTCCTCGGCGACCACCTGCGCGACTGGCTCGATCCGCGGCTGCGCAATACCGTGCGCGGCGACCAGCTCTGAGCGCGGGCATGGATCGGATCGCGCATATCCTGAAAGTCCTCGGGTTCGTGGTGGTGGTGTCGCTGGTGGGCGTGTACGTGACCGACTACGCCTGGATCGAATACCGCCTCGGCCATTCCACGGCCACGGATGCGCTCGGCACCGTGACCTTCTACTACGCGACCATGCTGAAGAACGGCCGACTCGAGGTCTTCTACAACCAGCCCCAGAGCGAGGTCTGCGTCTACGCGCTCTTCCCGCACTCGGGATACCGGCCCTGCTGGTTCGCGGGCCGGAGCAAGGTGAGAACGATCAGCTAGCGGCCAGCTCTTCGAATCGACGGTCTAGTCAGAGAGCCACACCGTATCGAGCTGGTTATTGAGGAAGTGGCTGGGCGTGATCGTCCATCCCCGGACCCGCGCGTTGTGCGGCACGATCCGATGCCACTGGAGCGTGTAGATGTAGTGCGCCTCGTCGTCGAGCAGCCGCTTCTCGAACTCCCGGATCAGGCGTCGGCGCTCCTCGCGGTCGGTGGCCCGACTCTGCTTCTCGTAGAGCTCGTCGAGGACGCGATCGGTGTAGCGGCTGTAGTTGACCGGGCTCCGCTCCGCCGACTGGAACTTGAAGAGCGCGAGATCGGGCTCGACGATGTAGCTGCAGTGAAAATCGGCGGCCACCTCGAAGTTGCCGCCGCGGATGTCGGCGTAGAGCATGCCGAGCTCCAGCGTCTCGATCTTGGCCGTGACGCCGATCTGCTGCCACTGGTCGGCCAGCCACACGCCGAGGGCTGCGTAGGGATTGGGAATGCCCGGTTCTTGAAGGTGAAGGTGAAGCCCTCCGGCACCCCCGCCTCGCGCAGGAGACGGCGCGCCTCCGCCCGCGCCTTGCCGATGTCGCGCCCGTAGCCCGGCCAGGCGCTCCAGCTCCGCCCGGTGGCGTGGCGAACGGCGTGCCCGGCCCCTGCACGCCGGCCACCTCCTTCAGGATGGTGATCTTCGACGAGCGCCTGCGCGCCCTGCCAGCGATCGAGCGCGAGGGTGAGGGCCCGCCGCACCCGCCGGTCGTCGAAGGGCTTCCGCTCGTGGTTGATGGCGAGCGGGTTGACGCACTCCCAGGGGCTCTCCTGCACGGTGATCTTCGGCCCGAGCGCCTGCCACCAGCGTGTCCCGCTCCGGCGGTGAGAAGCCGCGAAACTGGATCATGGCTCGCTGGCCCCGGATGGCCGCGACCTGGGCGGCCGAATCCTGGACGAAGATCGCGCGGTAGCCGTCGAGATAGGGCTTGCCCCTGTCCCAGTAGTCGGGATTCTTGCGGCCGATCCAGTGTGATCCCTTCACGTATTCCACGAAGAGGAAGGGGCCGCGTACCCATGATGTTCCGCTCGTACCAGCGGCATGTCGCGGGCCAGGATGTCGGCCTTGTAGATCCAGTTGAAGGGCGAGGCCAGCGACGAGAGGAACGACGGCGACGGCCCACCTGAGGCGGAAGACGACGGTCGACGGGCCGCGCGCCTCCACCGCCTCCACCACGAGGTATTCGCCCCTGCGATTGGACGCGATCCCGGGGGCGGGAAGATGATCTTGTCGTAGCTCGCCTTGACGTCCCGCGCCGTCAGCTCGCTGCCGTCGTGGAAGCGTACGCCCCGGCGCAGGGTGAACGTGTACGTGCGCCCGTCCTTCGACACCGACCACGCCTCGGCGAGATCGCCGACCATCCGCGTGCCGCTCCTGTCGAAGGGATCGACCCGGAGCAGGGTGTTGTAGTGCGGGCGCCGCCGGGTGCACGACCGCGAAGGTCTCCTCGCGGTGCGCGTCATACGAGGGCGGCTCCGCCGGCACTACGAACACCAGCTCCCCGCCGTGGCGCGGTGCCTCCTGGGCCAGGGCCGGCACCGCACCGGCACGCCAACAGCAGGGACGCGAGCCGATCACGGAGAATCTCGTAGGTCGGGCCCTCTTGCAGCCGCCTACTGTGAATGACCACTTTGAGAGCATTGCCCACTCGATTGACATACGTGTCGAAGGCATCGTGGATCTGGTCGAGCTTGAAGTGGTGGCTGATCATCGGAGTCGGCCACGAGCTTGCCCTCGCTCATGAGGGCGAGGAACGGCCGCAGTTCATCCCGCCTTCGCCGCGCGCGGCGTAGATGCGCACGTTGCTGCGCACGGCGAGGTTCATGTCCATCTCGACCGGGCCCGCGTACCAGGCCACGACCCCGATGCGCCCGCCCCGCTTGACGTTCTCGAGCGCCTCCTGCATGGAGCTCGGGCCGCCCGCGCACTCGAGGACGGAGTCGGCGCCCTTGCCGCCCGTGATCTCGGCTCACGCGCGCGCCCAGCTTTCCCTGCGCACGTTGATCACGAAGTCGGCGCCGAGCCGCCGGCCGATCTCGAGCCGCTCGTCGCGGGTGCCGGTCAGGATCACCCGCTCCGCGCCCAGCGCCTTGCAGAGCTGCACCGCCATGAGGCCGATGGGCCCCGGGCCTGAGGATCAGCACGGTCTCGCCGGCGATGTAGCCGCCCATGAGATCGAGGGCCCACAGAGGCGAGGCGGCCGTGGTGACCATGCAGGCCTGCTCGAAGGTGAGATTGTCGGGCAGGCGGAAGAGCGTGTTGATGTGGTTGACGGCATACTCGGCGAAATCCGCCGTCGCAGGTGAGCCCCTTGGCGCGATGACCCTTGGCCATGTTGCCGTAGTTCAGGCAGGACGTGTACCAGCCCTTGATGCAGTTCTCGCAGCGCTCGCAGCCCTTGTGCACCTCGACGGCCACGCGGTCGCCCACGCGGAACTCGTCGACGCCCGGGCCGAGCGCCGCCACCGTGCCCGCATACTCGTGGCCCATGATGAACTGGCCTTCGGGCTGGCCCTGGAGCTTGCGGTGGAGCACCTTCACGTCGGTGCCGCAGATCGACGCGACCTCGACCTTCAGCAGCACCTCGCCCGGCCCCAGCTCGGGCACGGGCCACGGCTGCACCCGCATGTCGTCGGCGCCATGGAGAACGACCGCCTTCATGGTGGATGGAATGGCCATCAGGTGTCTCCTCTCGACGACCCGGTCAGGCGCGAGTACCTGTCCGCGCTCATCGCGCGGCGTCGCGGAAAGCCGACAGGGCGGCGTCGGCGGCAACGTGATCGGCAGGAAGGCGGGCGAGCGAGGCTCGCACCAGGGCCAGGTCTCCCGCGGCCCACGCGAGGCCGAGGGCAATCAGCAGCTCCGCGGGCTCCAGCCGGTTCGCTTCGCCCGCGCGGAGGCACTCGAGCGCGCGCGGGCCCACGAATGACCGCCGGAGCGACAGGCACAGATCTCGCGCCTGAGAGGCAGCCAGCACGGCCTGCTCCGCAGGCTTCATCCCCGCTCCTCGAGCAGGGTGATGTCGGCAAGATCCTGCGGCGAGCCCCGCAGTCTCTTGAGCTCGATGAGCCCTTCGCGCGAGACGCACCGTCACGGGGTGTCCTCCCACTCGGCATCGATACGCGTCTGCCATGCGCGCTCTGTCGCGCCGGGGCGCGAACCTCGATCACGTCGAGCACGAGCACCTCGGGGTCTCCGGGCACGATCTTGGTGAGTCGATGCATCACGACCTCGCCCTCGGCCAGCCGCGCGGGCACGGGCTGTCGCTGAACGAACCCGTGCGGCGCGAGCGCCCCGGCGATCGAGGCAAGAACGGCCGACGGCGCCAGGAGATCGATATCGATGGTCGCCCGCGGGCGGGCGTGGATGGACATCGCGATTCCCCGCAAACCGCGTAGGGCACGCGAGCAGCGCCGAGGGCCGCCACCACGGTCCGAAATTCCTCGTAGAGGTTGGGCATGCCAGCCGCGGAGGAGCGTAACACGGCCATGGCACCCCTGCCTCGGTCCGGCCGGTTCTTCAACCACCAACGCCGGCCTAGCCGCTGAGCGCGTCCCAGGCGAGGCGCGACATCTTGCCGATGACCTGATAGGCGGCGGTGAAGCCGGGCGTGCCGTCGGGGAGAGCGGCGGGGACGTGCTCGGTGTAGGCGGTGAGGATGAAGAGGGGCGCCTCGCCCTTGAAGATGATGCCGGCATCCATGAAGCCGCGCGAGCCCGTGCCTGTCTTGTGCGCCACCTTGGTGCCGAGGGGCAGCTGCGAGGGCAGGCGCGTCTTGAGCTTCTGCCAGGTGAGGATGTCGAGGCCGAGGCGGCACAGCTCGGGCGTGCGAGCCCAGCCTGGCTGCGGCCGCCTTGTCCGCGACGCCGTGCAGGATCATCTCGAGCAGCTTGCCCTGGTCGTGGGGCGTGGTGGTGGTCACCTGCTCCAGCGTGTGGTCGGGGCCGAGGCGCGGCGGAATGCCGAAGCGATGCACGGTGCCGCGTGAGGCCGATGGCGTCGCAGTAGCGCTGTATCTCGCCGAGGCCGACCAGGTCGACCACCGTGCCCGTGCACGTGTTGTCGCTCACGATGATCATCTGTACGAGCGCGTCGCGGAAGGTGATCCAGAAGCCCGGCGTCATGTGCTGGAAGGTGCCCGAGTCGTTGTCCTGGTACTTGGCCTCGATGGTCACCTTCTGGTCGAGCGACAGCTTGCCGTCGTGCACGGCCTTGAGGGCGGCCATGAGGATCGAGATCTTCCGCGTGCTCGCCGAGGGCACGGGCACGTCGCCCATCCGGTCCGCGGTCTGGCCGGATCTTGAGATCTTTCAGATACCAGCTCGTCTGAAAGGGCAGCGCGTCGCACAGCGCGTTCATCTTCTTCACTGGAGCGTCCATGGTCATCCTCCATTCTTCAAGCTCCTCTCCCCTCCGGGAGAGAGGTAGGGTGAGGGGCCGGTAGAGTGCGCCGCTCGTATTGAACAGACCTCGGTTCAGAATCGCATCGCGTTTCGACACGTCCTTACTCCCCCTCACCCTGCCCTCTCCCCTTCGGGGGCGAGGGAGAAGAGGGATTGAAGGTGCGCCAGCGGGCTTCCGCTTCCTCGAAGCCGGGGCCGCGGTCGATCAGGGGCAGGTCCCGCGCCCGGCGGCGGCGCTCCTCGTCCGTGGCCGTCTTGTCCAGGTCGAGGGTGGCCGGATCGAGAGCGACCCCGTAGTCCTCGAAGGCACCGCGGGCGGTGATGAAGCCGCGCGCCACGTCGGTGCGCACCCGCTCGGGATCGCGCTCCAGCGGATCGCCCCAGCCGCCCCCGCCGCACGTCTCGAAGCGGAGAAGATCGCCGCGCTTGAGCACGATGCCGTCGCCCAGCGCCACCAGCTCCCGCTCCTCGGGCGTACCCGGATTGAGGATGATGCGGCCCGTCCGGCCCGCGCGTCCTCCCGCCACACCGTACGGCGCCACCACCGTGTTCTCCATGCGCGTGGCCAGCTCCGCCTTCTCCGCGAGCACGCGCACGTCACGCACCACCCCGCAGCCCCCGCGATGGAGGCCGGGCCCGCCGGAATCCGGGCGCGCCGCATAGCGCTCCACGCGCAGGGGAAGTCCCGCTCGACGTACTCGACGGGATAGTTCTCCTGGGCGATGTAGTAGATGACGTCCACCCCGTCGGCGAACGGCCGCGCCCCCAGTCCGACCCCGAGGCCCTCGATGCAGAGGATGGGGCGCCGGCGCGCCTCGTCCCAGGCGCGGAAGTAGTAGAGGACGTAGACGGGCGAGCCGGCGGGCACCGAGCCGCCATTGGCCTGGGCGAGACTGCCGAAGATGCACGACATGACCCGGAAGCGCGTGTTGGCCCGCATGCCGAGGGGCGCCGGGAAGCGCGGCTTGAGGATGCTGCCCTCGCGCGCGATCCACTCGTCGAGGTTCCGGAGGAGACCCTCGTTGACGTCGAGATCGGCGTCGAGCGACTGCAGGTAGCGGCCGAAGGCGATGCGGAGCAGCCCCGCGTTGGTCGTGTAGTTGATGGGCCCGCGCGCCTGGTCGTCCGAGCGCGAGCCGTCGAGGCGCACGTGATCGCCGGTGCGGCTCAGCTCGAGCTCGACGCGGAAGGGCCGCTGCTCGGCGCCGCCGTCGCTGTCGAGGAAGTCGTGAAAGCTCCAGCAGCCCTCCGGCACCATCTGGAGGAAGAGCTCGCGGGCCCGGGCCGCCGTCTGGGCGATGCACTCGTCGAAGGCGGCGAGCACGGTGTCCACGCCGTAGCGGGCGCACAGCTCGGTGAGGCGCGTGTCGGCGAGCCGGCACGAGGCCATCATGGCGCGGGTGTCGCCTTCGACCAGGTCGGGCAGCCGCGAGTTGCGGAGGAAGATCCGGTAGGCCTCCTCGTTGAGCTGGCCCTCGCGGACGATGCGCACGGGCGGGACGAGGAGGCCTTCGTGATAGATCTCGGTGGCGTGGGGGAAATGCTCCCCGCGCGCAGTCCGCCGATGTCCTGATAGTGGCCGAAGGTCGTGGCGAAGCCGACGAGCCGTCCCTCGTGGAAGATGGGCGCGGTGAAGACCATATCCTGATGATGCTGGACGGCGCCGTCCGAGATGTACGGGTCGTTGTACCAGTAGACATCGCCGGGCCGCATGCTCTCGAGTGGGTAGATCTTGAGAATGGGCGTGAGCATGCCGGGGCCGCTCCCCGAGATGTGACAGGCCACGATGCGCCCCTGCGTGTCGAAGACGCCGACGAAGTAGTCCTTCTTCTCCTTGATGAAGGGCGACATCGCGCACCGCTCCATCAGGAGCTCCATGTCGCGGATCGTCGACGCCAGACTCCCCCGAATGATCTCCAGCGTGATCGGGTCCACGCGTGGACTCCCTCCGCGCGCGACTCCCTCTCCCCCACCGGGGGAGAGGGCAGGGTGAGGGGCGGTGTAGGTGTCATGCCCGCTCCAGAAGAAGATTGTGCGCCTCGTCCACGCGAGCGCGAAAGCCCGGAGCCACCAGCGGCGTGGAGTCGCTCTGCTCAATTATCGCGGGGCCGTCGAAAGTCATCCCCGACGTGAGCGTCATCACGAGGATAAATCGGCGTGTCAACAAAGCCTCGCCCGCGGAAGTAGACCGGCCTACTGCTCCCCCTCACCCTGCCCTCTCCCCCAGTGGGGAGAGGGAGGTCGGCGCGGCGCGCTTCGGGAGGGCGCCGATGGCGGTGACTCTGAGGGTGACCAGCTCGATGGGCGCGTTGGGCAGGTCGTAGGTGTAGAGCCGCCGGTGCTCGGCGTGGAAGGTGGAGACGAGCGCGCCCAGGCGCTCCTGCGTCACCGGCCCTTCGCCCAGCGGGCAGGTCAGCTCGAAGCTCTGGTGCTCGTAACGCAGGTCGGCGGCGCGCTCGAAGCGCATCTGATCGCGCGGGACCTGCTCGCCCCTCGAGCCAGACGCGCGCCTGCGCTTCCAGATCCGCCCAGGCCGATTCGAGAGTGAGCAACGAGACCCCGCCCTCGGCGATGCGGCGCTGGTTCGTCCCCACCGTGCGCACGAACGTGGCCCGGATGTCCGTGTCGAGCAATCCCGACGTGGAGAGGACACCCGGCCGCGGCGGCACGACGACGGTGGGAATCTCCAGCAGCTCGGCGAGACGGCAGGCGTGGAGCGGCCCGGCGCCGCCGAAGGCGACGAGGGCGAAGCGCCGGGGATCGTGGCCGCGCCCCACCGAAACCGTGCGGATGGCCCGCGCCATGGCATTGTCGATGATCTCCACGATGCCCGCCGCCGCTTCCTCGACTCCCAGGCGAAGAGGCCGCCCCACGCGCGCGTCGATGGCGGCGCGCGCGGCGTTCACGTCGAGGGCAGCTCGCCGCCCAGGAGCGCGGCGGGAATGCGGCCGAGCACGAGATGGGCGTCGGTTACCGTGGGCTCGCTTCCCCGCGGCGATAGCACACCGGTCCCGGCTCCGCGCCCGCGCTGCGCGGGCCCACGGTGAGCCGCCCGCGCCCGTCACCGCCGCGATGCTGCCTCCGCCCGCGCCGATGGTGTGAATGTCCACGATGGGCAGCTTCATCGGGAAGGGACCGATCATGCCGTCCTTGGTGATCTCGGGCCGGCCTTCCCGGATGAGACAGATGTCCGCGCTCGTCCCGCCCACGTCGATGGAGATGATGTCGCCGAAGCCCGCGGAGCGCCCACGCTCACCGCGCCCACCACCCCCGCCGCGGGACCGGAGAGCACCGTCTGCACGGGCTGGCGAATGCAGGTGGCCGCGCTCGTCACTCCGCCGTCGGACTTCATGATGAGGAGCGGCGCCTGGACTCCTTCCGCGTCGAGGGCTTCGCGCAGCACGCCCACGTAGCGGCTCACCGGCGGCATGACGGCGGCGTTGAGGGCGGTGGCCATGCTGCGCTCGAACTCGCGGAACTGGGGCAGCACCTCGGAGGAGAGGGAGACGAGCACGCCCGGATACTCCTCGGTCAGGATGGCCTGCATCCGCTGCTCGTGCGCCGGGTTCGCGTAGGCGTGGAGGAACACCACCGCCACCGCAGGCACCCCGAGCTGGGCAAGATGGCGCGCGACTGATCGGGCCTCGCCCTCGTCGAGCGCGGTGAGCACGGAGCCGTCCACGTCCAGGCGCTCCGTCACCTCGAACACGCGCTCGGGCGTGATGGGGCGCGTGGGCTTGCTCCAGCCGTAGAGGTTGCCGTGGCGCGGAATGTCGTGGCGCCCGATCTCCAGCACGTACTTGAAGCCGGCCGTGGTCACGAGGGCGGTGGGCGGCGTCTTGCCCTCGAGAATGGCGTTGGTGGCGGTGGTGGTGCCGTGGAAGACCCGCAGCACGTCGGCGGGCCCGCGCCCGGCCAGGGCCAGCACCTTGCGCACGGCGGTGATGAAGCCGACCGAGAGGTCTCCGGGAGTTGACGGCGTCTTGGCGACCCAGGTGGCGCCGGTGGCCGCGTCCGCGAAGGTGATATCGGTGAAGGTTCCGCCGACGTCTATGCCGAGCGTGCAGGTCTTGGGCATGGGCCTCGCCATTGTAGGGCCACGGGCAGGCGGAGGGAAGCCCGCGCTCTTGTGCTTCCCCGCCGCTCCGACTAACCTAGCCGTCACGTCACCGTGAGTCCATCCCTCATCGGCTGCGCCCGAATGCATGCGTCCAGCGCCTCGCTCCCCGCGGCGCGGAACAGCCTCCTCGCCCGGGTGTCCGCCGGTCTCTGGTGTCGAGCTGAAGGTGATCGCCGGCGAGGACAGCCCATCAACGTGAACCATCCCGAAGGGAGCGTCCATGAGTGATGAGCTCGTGCTCATCGAGAAGCGTGACCGCATCGCGACGGTGACCCTCAACCGACCGCCCATGAATCCGATGTCCGTGCGCATGCTCGACGCCCTCCACGCCGCCCTCACGGAGATCGAGAAGGACCGCGCCATCCGCTGCATCGTCCTCACCGGCGCGGGCGAGCGCGCGTTCTGCGCGGGCGCCGACATCCGCGAGGAGTCTTCCTTCAAGACGGAAGCGGACTCCACCGCCTTCCGGGACTATGGACGGCGCACCCTCGAGCGCATCGAGAGCTGCCTCAAGCCCATCGTGGCCGCCATCCAGGGCTACTGCATCGGAGGCGGCACGGCCGTCGGCTGGTCCTGCGACATCCGCATCGCCGCCGACAACGCGGTGTTTCGTGCCGGCGACGCCTATCTCGGCCTCGTCCCGAGCTGGGGCATGGGCCTCACGCGGCTCCCGCGTCTCGTCGGTCGCAACCGCGCCCTCGACATTCTCCTCCTCGGCGAGAATTTCAGCGCCGCCACCGCGCTCGACCTGGGGCTGGTCACGCGCGTGGTGCCGAAAGAGCGGCTGCAGGCGGAGGCGCGATCGGTGGCCGAGCGGATCACCCGGGCCTCGCCCCAGGCCATCCTCGCCACGAGGCGGGCGGTGAACTTCAACGTGCGCCACAGCTGGGACGAGATGGTGCGCTACGAGCAGGAGATCTGCCGCGAGGTGTTCGCGCATCCCGATGCCGCGGAAGGGCCCCTCGCCTTCCTGGAGAAGCGCGAGCCGAGGTTCTCCGACCAGTGAGCGTCGCCCGGCTCCTCCGCCCTGCATCGATCGCCATCGTGGGTGCTTCCGACAAGGTCGGCCCCGGACTCAATGCCTGGCTCACCCTCGAGCGGATCGGCTACGCGGGCGTGGTTCACTTCGTCACGCCCAGCCGGCCCGAGCTCTTCGGCCGGCGGACGTATCCGACCCTCGACGCGATTCCCGATCCCATCGACGCGGTGTTCATCGCCGTGCCGCAGGCCGCGGTGGTGGACGCGGTTCGCGCGGCTGCTCTCAAAGGCGCGGGAGGCGCGGTGGTGCTCTCGAGCGGCTTCGGGGAAGCGGGGGCGGACGGCGTGCGGGCCCAGGGCGAGCTCGCCTCCATCGCCCGCGCCCACGGCATGGCGGTGTGCGGACCGAACTGCCTCGGCTTCGTCAACTTCGCGGGCCGCGCCGCCGCGTGGGGCACTACCATCCCCGATCATCTCGCGTCCGGACGCGTGGCGGCGGTGGTGCAGAGCGGCTCCATCGGCATCGCGCTCTTGAATGCCGGACGGGACATCGGCCTGAGCTACCTCATCACCTCGGGCAACGAGGCGGCCACCTCCGCCGCCGACTACATCGACTACCTGGTCGACGACGACGACGTGCGGGTGGTCATCGGGTTCTTCGAGCAGCTCCGCCATCCCCAGCGCTTCGTGGCCGCGGCGAGACGCGCGGCCACCCTCGGCAAGCCCGTCATCGTGGTGAAGAGCGGGCGCTCCGAGCGCGGGCGCGAGGCGGTGATGGCCCATACCGGCGCGGTGGCGGGGAGCGACGAGGTGTGCGACGCCGCCTTCCGCGCGGCCGGGGTGATCCGCGTGGGCTCGCTCGACGAGCTCATCGAGATGGCCGCGCTGTGCGCGGGCTCTCCACGCGGCCGCGCACGCGGGGTGGCGGTGCTGAGTCCCTCGGGGGCGAGATCGCCCTCGCCCTCGACATCGCGGAGGCGGCGAAGCTCGAGCTGCCGCCCGTGGGCGCCGGAGCGCCTCGGCTCAAGGCGCTCCTCCCGGATTTCGCCCACATCACCAATCCGCTCGATCTGACCTGGGCCGGCCTGTACGATCCCGCCGTCGCGCGCCAGTGCGCGGAGATCCTCGCCGCCGAGCCGGGAATAGGCACGCTGGTCCTTCTCCAGGACGCGCCGCGCGGTCTCGCCACCCAGCAGGCCGAGCGCTACACGCGCCTGCTGCGCGCGGTGGGGAGGGCGCGGCCGCCGCCCACACGCCGCTCGTGGTCGTGTCAATCTCGCCGTGGATTTCCATCCCTCGTTCGAGGCCGCGGCCCGGGAGGCGGGCGCGCCGTGCCTGCGCGGGACCGCCGAGGGCCTCTTCGCGGTGGCGCGCTTCGCCCGCTGGGCGACCTCGCTCCCCACCGACGCCAACGCGCCGTCGCCCGCCGGACCGTCGCGCGGCCCGGCCTTCACGGAGGCATCGCGCCGGTGGGCGGCGCGCGACGTCCGCCGCGCGCCGGCCGAGCACGAGGCCCGGGCCCTCGTCGCTCCGTATGGAATCGAGGGGCCTCGCGAGCGGCTGGTGACGGACGCCGATCAAGCCGTGGCGGCGGCCCGGGAGATCGGCTATCCCGTCGTGCTGAAGGCCATGGTGAGCGGGGTGGTGCACAAGACCGAGGGCGGGCTCGTGCGGGTCGGACTCGGGAGCGATCTCGAGCTGCGCGCGGAAGCCGCCGCCATGCTCGAGCGCGCCCGCGCGGCGGGCGGCGGGGTGCTCGGCCTCCTCGTGCAGGCCATGCTGCGTCCGGTGGCCGAGCTCCTGGTGGGCGGCCGTGTCGATCCGGACTTCGGTCCGGTCATCGTGGTGGGCGGCGGCGGCATGCTCGTCGAGCTGTACAAGGACGCCGCGGTGCGTCTGGCGCCGGTGTCCGCGGAGACGGCGCGGGAGATGATCGCGGAGACCCGCGCCGCCGCGCTCCTCGGCGGCTGGCGCGGCCGGCCCGCGGGCGACGTCGCCGCCGCCGCTTGCCGTGGCCCGGCTATCCGAATTCGTGGCTGACTTCCAGGACGAGATCAGCGAGGTGGAGCTCAATCCCCTGGCCGTCCTCGAGCGCGGCGTGGTGGCGCTCGACTGCGTGGTCATACCTAGAGTTGGATGACGCCATGACACCCGATCCCCAGATGAAGACCATCCTCGATCAGATGAAGGCCGCCGGATGGCGACCGACCCACACCCTTTCCGTGGCCGAGGCGCGGCAGGCGTTCAAGAGCCGCATTGCCAGGGCGCGCCGGTGGCCCGCACCGTGGACCGCGCCATTCCCGGTCCCTGCCGGAGACATTCCCGTGCGCATCCACTGGCCCGCGGGAACCGGCCCTTTCCCGCCCTCGTGTTCTTTCACGGCGGAGGCTGGGTCATCGGTGATCTCGACACCCACGACGTGACCTGCCGCTCGCTGACCAATCAGGCGGGGTGTGTCACCGTCTCCGTCGACTATCGCCTCGCCCCCGAGCACAAGTTCCCCGCCGCCGTCGACGACTCCTATGCGGCCACGCGCTGGGTCGCGGATCACGCCGCGGAGCTCGGCGTCGACGCGAGCAAGATCGCGGTGGGCGGGGCGAGCGCGGGCGGCAACCTGGCCACGGTGGTCGGGCTCATGGGCATCGAGGAGGGCGGTCCGGCCCTCGTGTTCCAGCTCCTCATCTATCCCGTCACCGACGCCGCCCTCGATACTCCATCGGCCCGCGCCGTCACCTCCGACGAGTATCCCCTCACGCGCGCCGACATGGAGTGGTTCTGGCGTCACTATCTCCGCGGCGACGCCGATCGCCGCCATCCCTACGCCTCGCCCGCTCTCGCGAAGAGCCTGGCCGGCCTTCCGCCCGCCCTCGTCATCACGGCCGAGATCGATCCGCTGTGCGACGAGGGAGAGCGCTACGCGGCCGCCCTCGAGCGCGCGGGAGTCGCCGCCGCCTGCACGCGGTATGGCGGCGTCACCCACGGCTTCGTGGGGATGGAAGCGCTGCTCGACAAGGGACGCGCGGCGGTGGCGGAATCGGCGGCGGCGCTTCGTTCGGCTTTCATTTCTCCCTCGCCCCCAACGGGGGAGAGGGCAGGGTGAGGGGGCCAATCGGACGTGCGTCTCAGGACACCTCTCGGTTTTCGGGCGAGCGTAGCGCTTAGGACCCCTCTGCCCTCTCCCCTCACCTGCCCTCTCCCCTCTGGGGGCGAGGGAGAAGGGGAGACGAAGATGGTGGTGAAGCGACGGAGCTCTACCTTGCCCGGGGAAATCCGCGGGGCTTGCTCACGTCGGCGCAGGTGGCCACGTGGACGGTGACGCGTCCTCCGTGCTTGGCCTTGGAGTAGCGCGCGGCCAGCGACGCGGCGAAGCGCAGGGTGTCGCGCGGAAGCCGCTCGAGGCCGTCGGGATTGCGCACGATCACGTGGGAGCCGGACTCCGCGGCCACGTGAAGCCACGCGTCGCGACTCTCGCCCAGCCCGAAGGTGAGCAGGTCGTTGTCCGCCGCGGAGCGCCCGACGAGCACGGTCAAGCCCATCCGGGGAGACGAACCGTCGCGCCACCGAGCGGCCCCGCCAGATTCCCTGCTCGGGATCGGAGCGGCGGCGGGCGGCGCGGTCGGTCATGCCGGCTAGAGCTTGTAGAATTTCCTCGCGTTGCCCGCCAGCACCTGCCGCTTCACGGGGTCGCCGAGGTCGGCGCGGTCCGACAGCTCCTTCACCGACTTGCGGATAGCTGTGATCCCAGTGCGGGAAGTCGGAGGCGTACATGATGCGGTCGTTGCCCACGTAGGCCAGGGCCTGCGGAGCAGCGGCTCGTCGGCCTCGCAGGAGAAGTAGATCGAGTGGCGGTGCACGATCTCGGTGGGCGCCTGCGTGAGGAGCTTGGCCTCGGCGTGGCCGCGCTTCTCGTATTCCTCGTCCATGCGCTGGAGGAAATACGGTATCCAGCCCGCCCCCGCCTCCAGATAGGCGATGCTCAGCTCGGGGAAGCGCACGGGCACGCGCGTCGAACATCATCGAGGTGATCTGGCGGAGCTGGGCGAAGACGTGCGACACGGTATGGGCCTGGATGAACTTCGGGAAGGGCTCGTGGCCCACGTCGGTCATGTCCGTCCCCGCCGCGTGCACGGTGATGGGCACCTTGAGCCGCTGCGCGGTGGCATAGATCGGGTCGAAGCGCTCGTGGCCGAGGAGGTAGTAGCTGTCGGCGGAGAGCATGCCGCCCACGAAGCCGAGCTCGCCCACGCAGCGCTCGAGCTCCCGCGCGGACGCCGCGGGATCTTGCAGAGGCAGGAGGGCCACGCCGCGGAGGCGCGGGCTCTGGCTGGTCAGCTCCTTGTAGAGCATGGTGTTGTAGGCGCGGGCCAGCGCCACCGCCCATTCCGCATCGCGCAGGAAGGGCAGGCCGAGCCCAGCGTGGGATAGAGCACGGCCATGGCCATGCCGCCCGCATCGAGGGCTTCCGTCCACGACTTGCCGTCGCCCGCCCAGTTGCCCTTGGTTCCCATGAGCCGGCGATCCCAGCCGTCCTGGGGAAAGAACGGGCGTGAGGAGCGGACGCTTGCGATAGGGCTCGTCGAGATGGCGGGCGATCTGCTCCCACGTCTCCGTCACGTGTCCGTCGGCATCGATGATCTCGAAGCTCATGGTGCGGATCCTCCCTAGATGCGGCGCCGGCTCTCGATGAGGGCCCGCGCGCGGGCGCGCGCCTCGTCGGGCACGGAGTGACGCCGCGGATAGACGCCGAGGGGCCGGGTGGCGTCGATGGCCATCTTGGCCGTGGTGCCCGCCCGCGTCGACGGATCGAGAATGGCGCCCATCATGTTGGGCACGATGAACACGTCGCGATCCGCCTGCATGCGCGTGGCCACCGCCCACAGCACGTCTCCCTCGTCGAACACGTCCACGTCGTCGTCAACGACCACCACGAGCTTGAGGGCGAGATCCTCGCCGAAGGCGGTCATGGCCGCGTTCTTGGCCTGCCCCTCCGCGGAGGGCTTCATGGAGATGTAGCAGTGGAGCCGGCACGTGCCGGAGTGCGGGTACGACACGCCGCGCACGCTCGGATACTGGCCGCGCATCACCTTGAGCATGCGTGCCTCCTGGGGCACGGCGAGGAGCTGAGTATGCTCGGCGGAGATGCCGCCCACGATGTCCTGGTAGAGCGCGTCGCGGCGGTGGGTGATGGCGGTGACCTCGATGACGTGCTGGGTCGACCGCTCCGAGGCGTAGCCGGTGAACTCCGCGAAGGGGCCCTCGGGCTCGCGGGTGCCCGCGAGTATCTTGCCCTCGAGCACGAACTCCGCCTCGGCGGGCGCTTCGACGGGCACGGTGACGCCGGGCACCATCTCCAGCGGCTCTCGAGGAATCCGCCGGCCACCTCGTACTCGTCCGCGTCGATGGGGCCCTTCCACAGGCCGCTCCCGAAATTGAAGAGCGGATGCGCGCCGATCACCACCGCCACCGGCAAATCTTCTCCGCGCTCCTCGGCGCGCCGCTGATAGTCCCACAGGTGCCGCCGGCTGTGCAGGCTGGTGCCCACCCGGTTGCGGCCGCGCAGCTCCATGCGATGGAAGCTCGCATTGCGCACGCCGGTGTCCGGGTCCTTGGCCACCACGATGCCGTTGGTGATGTAGGGGCCCGCGTCCTCGGTGAAGTGGTTGATGATGGGCAGCTCGCCCAGATCGACCTCGGCGCCCGTCTTCACCACCTCGCGCACCGGTCCGTTCTGGCGCAGGACGGGCGGGAGGCGGCGATCTCCCGCCTCACCCATTCGTCGTGCAGGCTCTCCAGGGGCACCCCGAGGGCGCGCGCGCATAGCGCCGGCGATGGCCGAAGAGGTTGGTCACCACCGGGAAGCGCGACCCACGCACCCGCTCGAACCACAGCACGGGATACTCGCCGCGGCGCTCCAGCTCGAGGACGAGCGCGGTGATATCGGAGCCCGGCTCGACCTCGCCGGGAATGCGCCAGATCTCCTCGGGCGACTTCGACTCCAGGTCGTGCAGGAAAGCGCGGAGGTTCATTCGTCCGGTCCGTCCCATAGCGTGAGCATGGTGCCAACCCCTTGGCCTCGGCCTGCGCGTGGATCCACGCGCCGAGGACGATATCACTGATGGCAAAGCCCGATGCCAGAAGATGATGCGCTCGCCGGGATCGGCCCGCCCCACGCGCGTTCCGTGCACGATCTCGCCGATCTCGGCATGCACGTGCTCGCGCCGGAGCGCCCCGCTCGCGATGAGCGGATGAAGCTGGCCGCCGTGCTGGCACTGCGCCCAGTCATCGACCACCAGCTTGTCGACCCGAAACGGCAGCGCGGGATCGACGGCCATGACCCAGCCATAGGTCACGAGCAGGGCGCCGGGCTCGAGCCACGCCGTCTCGGACGAGCACCTCAGGGCGCTCGAGCCGCGTCGCCTCCACCACGATGTCGCGCGCCGCGCACCGCTTCCTCCGAGCTGTCCATCGGCCGCGCGTCGAGGCCGAGCGTCTGGCGCACCTCGGCGGCCAGCCGCTCGCGGCTCTCCCGCCGCTTGCTGGTGATGCGCACCTCGCGCAGCGGAAAGAGCGCGGCGAGCGCGGTGAGATTGCTGAGCGCGCTGCCGCGCGCGCGCCGAGATGGCCACCACGGAGGAATTGGGCCGCGCGAGATACTTGGCGCCGATGCCCGTCACCGCGCCCGTCCTGAGCCACGTGAGCAGGGTCGCGTCCATGAGGCAGCGCGGGACACCGGTGGCGGGATCGTACAGGGTGAGCATGGCCACCTCCGGAGGGCAAGCCCCGACCTTGTGGTTGTCCACGTAGTCGCCGACCACCTTGACGCCGGCCGCCTGCCGCGGGGCGGCGAAGCCGGGCAGGATATTGAAGTGGCCGTTGAAGCGGTCGTCGAGGTGGATATGGCTCTTCGGCGGCAGCACCACTTCCCCTGCCCCGTGGGCGAGCAGGCCGCGCTCGATCACCTCGAGGAGGAGTCTGCGTCGAGGGCAGCAGCCCCTGCACCTCGGCCCGATTCAAGAACCTGAACGCTACCTCTTGCCATGCTTGGACCCTGGTCGTCGGTGGTTGTTACGCGGGCGCGGCTGGGGGCGTGTCCTCCCGGGACCACCCTGAGTCGCATGCGTTTGCGGAGTCTCGGGCCCGCCACGGATTGGCGTTTGTGGCTTCGACCACACGCAGAAGATAGGGGCCCCGGGAGGACACGCCCCCAACCACGCCCTCTCCCGCTGCGTCGACCTAGCTCTCACGCTCGACTCACATCCATGTCTCTGAGTGCTCCTGCCGTCCGTGCAGTTCCGTGCCGTTGTGCACTGTTCCGGTGCTGTTTCGGCTGCTCCGATGCTGCTCCCCAGTTCTCCACGCGGGAGAGCTGGGTGGGGTAGGGGATTCCCTCCCAGGCCCGTGTCTTCTGGGGAGATTCTCCGAAGCGCACAAACCAACATCTCGTGGCGGGCCAAGAGTGGCCACGCGGAACGCGACTCAGCGTGGTCTGGGGAGGGAATCCCCCTGCCCCGCCCAGCGCGTAGTCACCGCGAACGCGCAGCTGCATCACCACGCGCTAAGGCTTGTACGCCTTGGCCTGCGCCACGATGGCGGCGCGGTCGAACGTGTTGATCTGGTCGATGAGGGCGGCGGTGTAGAGGTCGGCCGCGGGCACCGTCCCCTCGACGAACTTGTACTGCTTGAAGATGCTCTCGAGGCTTCTCCCACTGGGCCAGCGTACCGATGCCGAAGCGCGGGTCCGTGCGATTGTCCACCCGCTGGAGCGAAAAGCGCGCGTTGAAGACGTTCAGGCGCGTCCTTGAGGGCCTTGGCGTCGTCCCCGGTTTGCGGCTTGGTCTGCGGATACATCTTCCAGTGGATGCGGATGGCCGCCTCGGGATTGGCGAGGCCGAACACCGTGGCCTTGGCCACGCCGCGCGCGCAAGCCGACGAGGATGGCCGCATTCTCCGTCACCTGGTCGTCACGCGTGGCCAGCGTCTGCCCGAGCATCTCCTGGATCAGGGGAGAATCCAGGCGGCGGAGCTGCATCCCGCTGTTCTCGATGGAGGCCTGCAGCGTGTCCCAGAGGGCGAGGCAGTCGACGGTCTTCTGCTGGAGGGCCAGGCGGCCCGGAGCGCCCACGCCGACGGCGAGGATCTTCACGTCCTTCTCGGGATCGAGACCGGCGGAGCCACCAGCGCTTTGGCGAAGGGCACCGATCCCGAGGCGAGCGCGGGAACGCCGATGGTCTTGCCCTTGAGATCGGCAAGCTTCTGCAGCGGACTGTCCGCCGCCACCACGATGCGGTAGATGGTCTCGCGCGCCTGAACGTAGTATCCCCTTGATCTTGACGCCCTTCTCCCGGCCGATCACGATCTCCTCGGGGCCGATGGAGACGATCTGCAGATTGCCCGCGGCGAGCTGCTGCATGCCCGCCGCGGAGCCCTCGACGCTCGTCACCGCCACGTCGAGCCCTTCGTCCTTCCAGTAGCCGAGGGCCTGCGGCAAGGACGAATGCGCCGAGTGGCCCACCGAGATGTCCTTGGTGGTCACGGCGAAGACGACTTTCGTGAGCGGCTTGTCCTGGGCCAGCCCCGCCGCGCCCCAGATGGCCAGCAAGACGCCTACGATCGCCAACCGCGTCACGATGCGCTTCATCGAAGATCCTCTCTTTCCGGGCCGAGGGCCCGCACGGCGGTCACGCGCTGATGATCTCGTCGGGCTCCGCCCAGAAGATGATGTGCTTCTGCACCGCCTGCATGATGAGGTGCAGGGCCACCCCCATCACCGAGAGCAGAATGAGCACGGCGAAGACGCCCGCGATATCGAGGGAGACGTTGAACTGCAGAATCAGGTTGCCGAGCCCGCTGCTGCGCCCCGACGAACTCACCCACGATGGCCCCGAGCACGCTGAACACGATGGCGATGTCGAGGCCCGGCGAACACGAAGGGCAGCGCATTGGGAAAGGTGACGAGCCGGAAGGTCTGCCAGCGGCTGGCCCGGAGCGAGCGCATGAGATCGAGCTTGGCCGGCGTCGATGGTCTTGAGGCCCACGATCACGTTCACGAGCACGGGAAAGAACGCCACGGTGGCGGCGATGATGACCTTGGACGAGATGCCGAAGCCGAACCACACGATGATGAGCGGGGCGATGGCGATCTTGGGCAAGGTCTGCAGAGCCACCAGATACGGATAGAAGCGTCCGCTCGACCAGCGCGGAACTGCGCGATGACGGCGCCCAGCATGATCGCCGCGTCACCGCGGCGATGGCGAAGCCCATGAGCGCCTCGTAGAGGGTGACCCAGAAGTTGCTCGAGATAGAGTCCGCTCCGGACCCCCGCGCGCGAGCGCCAGGCCACCATGCTGGGCGCGGGCACGAGGAAGGCCGGAATGCTCCAGGCGCGCACCACCCACTCCCAGCAGCGCCACGAACACCACGAACACGAGCGGGATGAGGAGAGACCTGCGGGCCGACTGCGCACGAAGGAACGGGTCTCACGGAATCTCCCCAGGCGGCGCGAGGCGGCAGATCGGTCCCACCCGTCGGCGCGAGCCGTCAATCGAGCCATCCCTTGGCGTCGAAGAGATGGCGGATCCGGCGCGTGTACACCCCGAACTCGTCGGAGGCCATCATGTCGAGATCGCGCGGGCGGGGCAGCCGCACGCTCGACGATCTCCTTGATGCGTCCGGGCCGGGCCGACATGACGATGACGCGGTCGGCGAGAAAGGCCGCCTCGGGAATGGAGTGGGTGATGAAGACGATGGTCTTGCCCGACTCCTTCCAGATGCGCAGGAGCTCGAGGTTCATGAACTCGCGCGTCATGGCGTCGAGGGCGCCGAAGGGCTCGTCCATGAGGAGCAGCGAGGGGTCGTGCACGAGCGCGCGCGCGATGGCCACCCGCTGACGCATGCCGCCGGAGAGCTCGTGCGGATACTTCTCCTCGAAGCCGCGGAGGCCGACCAGCCCGAGGAGATCCCGCGCCACGCTTCGCCGAGCTCCGGCGGTCGAGGCCGAGGACTTCCACGGGCAGCATCACGTTGTCGAAGACGGTGCGCCAGGGCAGGAGCACGGGGTCCTGGAACACGATACCGATGTCCCGGCTCGGCTCGTCGACGGGCTGGCCGCGCAGGGTGACGCTGCCCGCCGAGCGCTGGAGGAGGCCGGCGAGAATCTTGAGGAGGGTGGTCTTGCCGCAGCCCGACTGTCCCACGATGGTGATGAATTCGCCCGCTTCGATCTCCACGGAGATGCCGGCGAGGGCCTGCACCTGGGTGCGGCCGCGCGTCGCGTAGGTCTTCTCGAGGCTCGAGACCACGATCAAGGGAGCACTCACGGCTGGGGCAGGATGCAAGAGGACGGCGCTCGAAGGATCACGGGGATTGCAGGATAACCCTGCGCGTGCTTGACAGCAAGCCTCGGGATGGCATACACCGAGGGCACCTCGGTCGATGGCCCACCCCAGAGGGGGCGGCCCGGCCTCATGCCTCCACGAGCGGCACCGCAGAGGAGAAAGCTCAATGCGCGAGCAGCGTCCACGACCCCATCACATTAACCGGCGGGAGTTCCTCGCGGTGGGCGGGACAGCGCCTCGCCCTGGCGAGCGCGCCCGCCCTCGCCGCCGGGCAGGCCAAGCGCAGCGGCGAGATCGCCGCCGGGCTCTCCGAGCGCATGCTCACCCTCGATCCCGCCAACCACTACTCGATTTCCACCACCTCCGTGCTGCGCCACCTCTTCGACCCGCTCATCGACGTCACCAACGACTCCAAGTTCGTCCCCGCGCTCGCCGAGACCTGGCGTCCCGTCAACAACACCACCTGGCGCTTCACCCTCCGCAAGGGCGTCACCTTCCACGACGGCACCCCTTCAACGCGGACAGCGTGGTCTTCACCCTCCGGCGCGTCCAGAGCAACAGCAAGCTCATCAAGTCCTTCGTGTACCAGGACATCGAGTCGGTGGAGAAGGACGGCGACTACGCGGTCACCGTCACCTCGAAGCGGCCCTTCGGCTCCCTCCCTGCCCATCTCACCATGCTGGGCATGCTGCCGCCGGGCGCGGGAAAGAACGAGGAAGCCTTCTTCCAGAAGCCCGTGGGCACCGGCCCCTTCCGCTTCGCCTCGTGGACGCACGGCGATCAGATCGCCATGACGGCGAATCCGACCTACTGGAAGCCGGGCATTCCCAAGGTAGAGAAGGTCACCTTCCGCTTCATTCCGGAGCTGTCCACGCGCACCGCTGCGCTGCGATCGGGGAGCTCCAGGTGATCGACCGCGTCACCCCGGATCTCGTGGAGACGCTCAAGGGCACCCGCGGCGTCAAGGTGCTCGACGTGCCCGCCATCGAGGCCCAGCGCTGGATCTTCCAGCTCGGCAAGGAGCCGGTGAAGGACCAGCGCCTGCGCCAGGCCATCTCCCTTGCCATCGACCGCGAGCGTGATCATCAAGGAGCTGCTGCAGGGCTACGGGCGTCCCGTGGACAGCCCCGTGCCGCCCGGCCTCATCGGCCACATGAGCCTGCCTCCCAAGGTCTACGATCCCGAGAAGGCGCGACAGATCCTCAAGCAGGCGGGCTACACCAACGTCTCCGTCGACATCGTCCTCATGAAGGATTTCTATCCCAAGCAGCTCGAGATCACCCAGGCGGTGGCGGCCATGCTCGGCGACGTGGGCATCAAGCTCAACATCAAGAACCTCGAGATCGCCTCCGCGCGCGAGCAGCGCACGGCGGGCACCTACGATCTCTTCTTCTCCGGCTGGGCCCACATGCCCCACGACCCCGACTGGTACTTCGGCCAGTGGTTCACCAGGCGCGGCTCCGGAGAAGCTCACCCGCTACACGAATCCCAAGGTGGAGCAGCTCATCGCCGAGGGGCGCGTGCCGGACGCCAAGGTGCGGCAGGCCAAGTACGAGGAGCTGGAGCGCATCGTGTGGGACGAGGACGCGGAGATCTGGCTCTACTACACCGTCGCGATCTACGGGGTCAGCGATCGCCTGCGGAACTTCGAGGCGCGCCGCGACTACTACGTCCTCCTGAGTGACGTCAGCATCGCGTAGCGGGCGGGCGGCGCGAGGGCCGCGCGGCGGATGAAGACGCTACATCCTGCGCCGCGTGGCGCAGTCGGCGCTCACGCTGCTCGGGGTGTCGGTCCTCGTCTTCGTCATCCTGCGCGTCCTGCCCGGCGACCCCGCCCGGATGCTCCTGCCCGACGGCGCGCCCCGAGTCGGCGGTGATCGAGCTGAATCGGCAGCCTCGGGCTGCGCGAGCCCTGTTCGTCCAGTACGGCCTGTTCCTGCGCAGCGTGGCCCACGGAGACTTCGGCCAGTCGTTCCAGTACCGGGCGCCCGCCCTCCCGCGTGGTGCTGGAGCGGCTGCCCGCCACCATTCAGCTCACGGTGGCGGCCATGCTCGTCACCATCGCGGCCGGCGTCACCCTCGGCATCGGCACCGCGGTACGGCGGGGCACGCGGTACGACGTGGCGGGCACCATCCTCGCCGTGCTCGGCCAGTCGCTGCCGAACTTCTGGCTCGGCATCATGCTCATCCTGCTCTTCGGGGTGGCCCTCCGCTGGCTGCCCACCTCCGGCTTCGCGGGCTGGACGTCCCTCGTCCTCCCCGCCGATAACCCTGGCGGCGTTTCCCACCGCGCTCGTGGCCCGCCTCACGCGCTCGAGCATGCTCGAGATCCTCAACCGCGACTACATCCGCACCGGCCGCGCCAAGGGCCTCGCCGAGCGGAGCGTGGTGCTCCGCCATGCCCTGCGCAACGCGGCCATCCCGGTGCCTCACGGTGATCGGGCTCCAGATCGGCGCGCTCCTCGGCGGCGCCGTCATCACCGAGTCGGTGTTCGCGTGGCCGGGCATGGGCAAGCTCATCGTCGATGCCATCTTCTTCCGCGACTTCCCGGTGGTCCAGACCGTGCTGATCCTCTCCGCCACCGTCTTCGTGGGGATCAATCTCCTCGTGGACCTGCTCTACACCATCATCGATCCGCGCATCCGGTACTCGTGATGGCGTCCGCGTGCGGACGCGGCAACCCTCGGACGATGGGGCCAGCGACATCCCACCATGGCCATCGGGGGCATGCTCCTCGGCCTCGTCGTCCTCGCGAGCCTCTTCGCCCCCGTGCTGACCAGCTACGATCCCGATCAAGCCGAGCTTCAGCCAGCGCCTCTCCCCGCCGTGGGGCCTCGGCGGCACGCGCGCGCATCTCCTGGGCACGGACAATCTCGGCCGGGACATCCTCGCGCGCCTGCTCTACGGGGGACGCGTCTCGCTCGCCCTCGCCGTGGCCGCGGTGGCCATCGCGGCGATTGGTCGGGCGTGGTGGTGGGGCTCGCCGCGAGCTGGAGCGGGGCACCGCGGACGCCGTCATCATGCGCGTGGCCGACGTGCAGCTCGCGCTTCCCGTCATCATGCTCGCCATCGCCATCGTGGCGGTGGTCGGCACCAACCCGATCACGCTCGGTGGGCGTGCTCGCGCTGAGCGGCTGGGTGCTCTACGCGCGGACCATCCGCGCCCACGTCCTCACCATCCGCGGCCTCGACTACATCGACGCCGCGGCGCATGCTCGGGGCCAGCGACACTGCGCATCATCCTGCAACACGTCCTGCCCAACACGGTGGCGCCCGATCCTCGTGATCGGCTCGAGCCAGTTCGCCACCATGGTCCTGCTGGAGTCGGGACTGAGCTTTCTCGGGCTGGGCGTCCAGGCTCCCGCAGCCCTCGTGGGGCTCCATGCTCGCGGAAGGGCGCGACTATCTCTCCAACGCGTGGTGGCTGGCCGACCGTCGCCCGGCATCGATGATCTCGCTCGTCGTGCTCGGGGCGAATCTGCTCGGCGACGGGCTGCGCGATCTCCTCGACCCCACCCTCCGCAATGTCGAGGCTGAGCCCTCAGCGGCGGTGTTCGCGCAGCCAGTCCGGTAGCGGAGGCACCCGCGCGTCGACCTGGCGCAGGTTGTAGCAGGGAATGGCGGGACGGTAGGCGTCGAAGACCCGGCGCAGCTCGCCCACGGTCTCCTTCGTGCACGTCGACCCGCAGATCCACGTAGTGCGAAGGGCCGGTCGTCCACCACGAGGAGGGCCGCCGACTGCTGGCCGCCGTGCTGCCCGCCCGCGTCGGCGCCCCGCCTCGATGGTGCGCATGAGGCGCTCTTCGAGGTCTTCCGCGGGATCCGCGGTGAAGGACTTCTCCATGGCGTCGAGCAGGTGGGCGCCCGTGAGATAGTTGCCGAGCACCACGAAGCTGTCGCCCACCCGATGCCCGGCCCAGTCGCGATTCATCTTGCCCGTGCGCGCCGCCGCGAAGCCGTCGGCGTCGATCGACGCCGAGCTGGCGGTACTCCGCGTACGGGTCAGCGCTCGACCAGCTCGTCGATGACGGCGGGCGCCTTGTAGCCCAGCTCGAGCAGGCGGAGGGCCATGTAGCCGAGACGCGCGTCGGCGATGGCCATGATGGCCACCGCGCCCAGCCCCGCCCGCGCATGTGACACGCGGGCCCCCACGGCGAGCGAGCGGGTGGCCGTGCCCACGCCGAGGCGGCCCCGTGCGCGCGCAGCGGCCAGATCACCGTGAAGGTGTGGAACTCGACGCCGGGAGGCGACTCCTGTCATGCCACCCGCGCCGCTTTCGGGTCGATGTGGTCCGCCCGCACCGCGTAGGGATAGGGCCCCTCCACCGTGCGCCCCTCCGCGAAGCGGCGAAGACTGAACGGCTCGATGTCCACGGTCTTGGCGCGTCCGTCCAGCACCAGCTCCGGCCATGCACAGGCCGACGGCGGGCGCGATCTTGAAGCCGGAGCCGCTGAACGCGGTGGCGAGGTAGAGCCCGTCGATGCCGTCCACGCGACCGAGAATGGCGTGACGATCGGCGCTGTAGCCGTCGAAGGCGCGGTAGCCGCGCGGCGAGGGTGGCCCGCTCCATGGCCGGGATGCGATGCGTGAGGAGCTGGGCGCCCGTGTCCGCCGGCCTGCGGAGAGAGCCCGGTCCCGAGCGTGTCGGGGTCGATGTCCCACTCCTGGCACGGCACGCCGACCAGGGTCAGCCCTCCGCCTTCGGGCCGGAAGTAGTTGCCCTGCACGTTGTCGATGAACACCATGTGCCCCTTGGCGAGCTCGGGCGGCCGCGACACGGCCACCGTGTCGATGGCCTTGGGGCGCGCGGGCAGGTCGAGGCCGAACTCGGTGCAGAGCGACGCGACCACGCCCCCGCGGCCACGATGACGCTCCCCGCGTCGATGCGCCCCGCCGAGGTCTCCACCCCGATCACCCGGCTCTCCTGACGGATGACCCGCGTGACCGCCGTCCACTGGAGCACGCGCGCGCCCAGCTCCGTGGCGCGGCGGCGAAAGCCTTCCACCGTCTCCGCGGGATTGGCGTAGCCGCTGTCCGGCTCGTAGGCGCGCCGCGCCGATGTCGTCCACGTTGGCGAAGGGCTGCAGCTCCTTGAGCTCGGCGGCGGTGATGGCGGTGGGTGTTGACGCCGAGGCCTCTCAGCATCTCGACGTTGCGCCGGAGATTGCTCCGCGTATTGCGGACCCACCACGTTCACGAAGCCGGTGTGGGTGAAGACGGCCGGGCCGCCCATGAGCTCGGTCCAGTGCTTGAACACGGGAAAGCTCGCCCAGGCGAGGCGCGAGTCCCACTCGTTGGTGTAGTGCATGCGCACGAGCGCGCTGGACCGGCCGGACGCGCCGCTGGCCAGCGCGCCCTTCTCGACGAGGACCACCTTCACGCCTCGAGAGGCGAGGGCGTAGGTGATGCTCGCGCCGTTGACTCCGCCGCCTACCACCACCACGTCGGCTGTCTGGGTCATTGCAGTCTCCTTGTTCCCCACTGCGACCTGCCCTCCCCCCGGTGGGGAGATGGGCGTTAGCGCTGGAGCATTACGTGCCGTGGATCGAAGGCGTCTCGCAGTCCGTCCCCGAGGAAATTGAAGCTCGTCACGGCCAGGGTGATCGCGATCCCGGGGAAGATGGCCACCCACGGCGCCGAGGCGAAATAGCTCTGCGCGTTGTTGAGCATGTTACCCCAGCTCGCGAGGCGGCGGCTGGATCCCGTAGCCGAGATAGCTGATGTACGACTCGAGGAGGATGGCCCGGGCCACGCTGAGGGTGGCCGCCACCGCGATGATGCCCACGGTGTTGGGCAGGAGGTGGCGCAGCATGATCCGCGCTCCGGAGGCGCTCAGCCCTCTGCGCCCCTGCACGAACTCGCGCTCGCGGAGGGCGAGCATCTGGGCGCGCACGATGCGCGTCACGTCCATCCACGAGGTGACCCCGATGATGAGGGTCATGGAGAAGAGCGACGGCGGCACGAAGGCGGCGAGGGCCAGGAGCAGGAAGATGGGGGAAAGGACAGCATGGCGTCGGTGACCCGCAGGAGCACTGCATCGAGGGTGCCCCGGAAGTAGCCGGCGATCGTGCCGAGGAGGGCGCCGAAAGTCACGGTGACGAGCATGGCGGCCACTCCACGGTGAGGGAGATGCGCCCGGCGTGGAGGAGCCGGCTCAGCACGTCGCGGCCGAGCTCGTCGGCGCCCAGCACGATGTCCTTGGCTCAGGGGCGGGGCGAACTTGTGCCCCATCTGGATCTGGATCGGATCGGGCAGCGCAGCCCACCCGCGAAGCCGGCGCCGAGCCCGAGGAGCGCGATCACGACCACGCTGCCCACGGCGGGACGATGGCGCAGGAAGCGGGAGAGGACGGTCGCCTCTCTCACGACAGGCGCACCCGCGGGTCGACGGCGGCGTAGACGAGATCGGCGAGGAAGTTGCCGAGCACCACCATCACCGCGGTGAGCATGAGGAGTCCCATGAGCACCGGATAGTCGCGATACCCGATGGAGTCCACGAAGAGCCGACCCATGCCGGGCCACGTGAACACCGTCTCCGCCACCAGCGCCCCGCTGAACACGAGAGGGAGCTGGAGACCGGCCAGGGTGATCAGAGGGATGAGCGCGTTCTTGGAGGGCGTGCTTGAGAATGACCGCGCCGCCCGCCACCCCCTTGGCGCGCGCCGTCCGGATGTAGTCCTCGCCGATCACCTCGAGCATGGAGGCACGGTGTAGCGGCTCCACGTCGCCACCATCGACCACGCCGAGCGTGGCCGCGGGCAGGAGAAGATGCCGGAGCCGGTCGCCGAGCGCGAAGTCGGCGCCGATGGTGCCCATGTTCCCGGGCGGCAGAACGCCGCAGGAGCACCGCGAACACGTAGATCCCCATGAGCCCCAGCCAGAACGTGGGAATGGACAGGGCGACCATGGAGCCGAAGGTGAGCAGGTGATCGAAGAGCGAGTACTGGCGGATCGCGCTCACGATGCCCGTGAAGAGTCCCAGCGCCACGCGCCACCGTGAAGGCGCTGACCATCAGCACCATGGTGGCCGGGATGCGATCGAGCACGACCTCGCGCACCGGCCGCCCATCCCGATACGACCGCCCCCAGTTCCCGGTGAGCACACCGCCGACCCACCGCACGATACTGCTCCGGCACCGGCCGGTCGAGCCCCAGCTCATGCGTGAGCCGATCCAGATCCTCCGCGCTCATCGCTCGGCGAGTTCGCATAGATCGCCGCCGGTCCCCCGGAGCCAGATGCAACACCAGGAACCCAACAATGGACACGAGCACGAGGACGATGAGAGCCTGCAGGATCCGGCGAATCAAATACCGATGCACGCGCGCCGCTTACCTAGAAGCGAGGAAAATCAGGCGGCCCAATTACGCGCCGCCAGACCATGCTGCCAACGCCGCGCCCGGTGGGGACGAGGGAGTGCCCTACCCGGACCACGCTGGCCACGCCACGCCCGGTGGGGATGAGGGGGTGCCCTCCCAGGCCCGTGTCTTCTGGGAGATTCTCGAAGCCAAACCCAATATCTCGTGGCGGGCTCAGAGTGGCCCCGCGGAATGCGACTCAGCGTGGTCTGGGGAGGGCACCCCCTCGTCCCCGCCGGGCGATTGTCGGCACGCCCGGAACGCTTGCCGGCACGCGAGCCTAGGCCTTCCACCCCCACTCAGCCATGTTCCAGCTATTGGTCAGCGTGTTGCTGTTCGGCTTGTAGTTCACCATGCCCTGCTTCACGCCCTCGAGCCGCACATAGCTGAAGAGCGGCAGATAGGGCAGGTCCGCCCGTATCACTTCCTGGAGCTTGAGGTAGAACGGCCGGCGCTTGGCGCGATCCACCTCGCGCACGCCATCCTCCAGGAGCTTGTCGACCTGCGGGTTCTTGTACTGGAGCACGTTGCGTCCCGAGCCCGTCTCGGCGGGAATGTACTTGCTGTGGATCCGGTTCAGGCAGTCTGGATCGTCGCCGATGATCGCCTGGATGCCCACGAGCAGCGTGTCGTACTTGGACTTGACGTAGTACTCGCCCCACACCACGGCCGCCGGCATGTTGTTGATCTGCATGTCCACGCCGATGGCCTTCCAGTTCTGCTGGACCAGCGCCTGCGTCTGCTCGCGGAGCTTGTTGCCCGCGGTGGTGGAGTTGGTGAAGGACAGTCGCACGCCGTTCTTGGCGCGAATCCCGTCGCTGCCCACCTTCCAGCCCGACTCCTCGAGGATCTGCTTCGCCTTCTCGGGGTTGTACTCCTGCTTGGGCAGATCCGCGTTGTACGCCCACGACGTGGCGGGCAGGTAGCCTTCCACCGGCTTGTGGATGCCGTAGTAGATCTGGTCGATGATGGCCTTCTTGTCCACGGCGGCGTAGAGCGCCTGGCGCACCGCCACTTCCTTGAACTGCGGCTTGCCGTGGTTGAAGTAGATGTACTCGACCGACGGCGTGGCGTGCTGGTGCAGGGTGATCCCGGGCAGCGCCTTGGCCTCGCTGAAGAACTCCGCGGAGATCCCCTGCATGCCCGTCACGTCCACCGCCCCCGTCTTGAACTGAGTGTAGAGCACGGTCAGGTCGGGAATGTACTTGAAGATCACCCGCTCGAGAGTGGGCGGCTGCCCGTGATAGCTCTCGTTGGCCCGCAGCACGAGGTGATCGCCGGCCACCCGGCTCGCGAACTTGAAGGGTCCCGTGCCCACCGGGCTCTTCGTGTTGAACTCGGCGGTGTTGGGATCGGCCACGCCCTCCAGGATGTGGGCGGGCACGATGTAGGTGTCGCCCCACGAGGTGAGGAAGGGCGAGAACGATTCCTTGAGCCGCACCCGCAGCGTGTATTCGTCGAGGATCTCCACGCTCGAGACCACGTCGTGGCCGATCTTGGTGTACGCGCCGAACTTCGGGTTCAGGATCAGGTCGTGGGTGAACTTCACGTCCTTGGCCGTGAAGGGCTGGCCGTCGTGCCACTTCACCCCGCGCTTGAGCTTGATGGTGTACTCGAGGCCGTTCTTCTGGATGCCCCCGTTCCGTGTGGACGGGACCTCGGTGGCGAGATTAGGCAGGAACTGGGCACGCTCGTCCACCCGCCACAGGCTGTCGAAGAGACCGAAGTGGACGCCGTGATCCACCTCGATGTGCGGGCGCACGGGATTGAACACGGTGGGCTCCTGCGAGAGGGCCACCACCACCTGCCCGCCCTTCTTGAGATTCTCGGCGGCGAGCACCACGCTCCGGTCCAGCAGGGGCCCGAGCGCGAGGGCGGCGCCGGCGCCCCCGAAGAGACCAAGAGCGGCCCGGCGCGAGAGCAGCCTCACCTTCGAGGGCTCGCTGCCGTCCGGGCGTCGAGAGAAGTCGGCGGGTACGCGAGTCATGGGGGTTCCTCCTGGGCGCGACTATGCTGTCCCCCGAAACCCTGTCAAGGCAGCACCATCCCTCGCCCCCGAAGGGAAGAGGGCAGGGCGAGGTTGCAACTCTCTCTCCCCCATTGGGGAGAGGGCAGGGTGAGGGGAGTCTCAGCGCCGCCGGCTGAGCTCCACACCACTCCCGATATTCAGCAGCACGGAATCGAAGTCGAGCTCGCGAACGCGCCGCCGGTACGCCTCAGCATCCGGGCGAGAGAACTCCGGATAAAGCATGTTGTCCGCGACCACCAGAGCGCCCTTGGCGAGCTTCCCGTAAAGGATCTCGAGACAGGGCACGTACAGATCCTTCCACAGGTCGACGAGCACGAAGTCGATCGGCCCCGGGACCTTCGGCAGATTGTCGAGGGCGCTCCCGACTTGAAACTCGACGAGCTGCTCGAGGCCGGCGCGCGCCAGCTGCTCGCGTGCGTATCTCGCCTTCTTCTCGGCAAGCTCGAACGTGATCACCTTCCCGCCCGTCGCGCGCGCCGCCTCCGCGAGGTACACGGTGGAGTATCCGTAGGACGTGCCCAGCTCGACGATGGTCCTGGCGCCCATGCCGCGCGCGAGGAGATTGAGAACGGTGCCCGTTTCCGGCCCCACCGCGAGCAGCAGGTCGTCGAGGATCGCGGCGATCCGGTGCGGCTCGGTCGACTTCATCAGCTCGGCCTCGCGCGCTGCTCGCGTGTGGTAGTCGGCCAGAACCTTGTTCACGGCATCGTCCATAGCGCGCTGCTCCTGTAGTAAGCAGTTGGGGAAGAGGCTCAGGGACGTTACGGCACTCCAGCCCCGACCCTCACCCTGGCCCTCTCCCTCGGTGAGGGAGAGGGAATTGCTAGGCGTGGAAGGCCTGGCGGCCCTCGTCGCGGTTCCAGAGACGAATGAGGTGGCGCTTGCCCTCCGGCTCGTCGGCGTCGCGGAACGGTGTCCGGCTGTGGGCGAAGAGGCGGTTGTTCAGGTACTGGAGCTGACCGCTCTCGATGGTGAACTCGACCCAGTGCGCGGGCGAGTTCATGATGGCGCTCATCGCGTCGAGGGCGTCGCGGCCCTCCTGGTCGATGCGCTTGCCCTCGAGGTCCTCGGCATTCTCGACGAGGCTGTGATTGTAGCGGCCGCGGAGATTGCCCGCCGTCCCCTCGAAGACGGGCTGCCACGCGACCTTGGCGTCGTCCGGCGCGTGCTCGGCCTGCCTGTCCCAGGGCACGGGCTCGTACAGCCGCTTCAACAATGCGGGATGCGTCCGCTCGAGCGCCTCGTGCGCGGTGACCAGGCTCACGAAGCGGCTCACCCCGCCTTCGAGGGCCCGGCGCAGGCAGAGCAGGCCCACCAGCTCGGGCGGAGCGGCGAGCCACGGCGCGTCGGTGTGAAACTGCAGATCGAGATTGGTCACGGATCGCCGGACGCCATAGGTCAGGGCCTGGCCGGTGTCGCGCACGTCGTACAGCATGGCCCCATCCCACTTCTGGGCCACGAGCCGTCCCAGCATCGATCCCAGGAGCCAGCCGATCGCCCTGTTCTCCTCCACCGAGAAGCGCTCCACCGGGACACGGTCGAGCACGGCCAGTCCGATGCCGTCGCGGAGCTGCCGGCCCACGGCGGCCATGACCTCGCGGCACTCGGGCAAGTCGAACTGCGTCGGGGACAGGAGCAGAGTGGGCAGCGGCTCGCGCCGCAGCCGATGCACCGCCGCCTCGAGCTCCTCCGCCGCGGACGCGGGAAGGGCACCAGCCAGTCCGCGGGCGAGAGCGTGTCCCGCACCCAGGCGCGCCGGTCCATCTATCGCTCCGTGAGCACGGTCTTGATGTCGTTGACCACGAGGTCCGCGACGAGGAAGCCCGCGCTGTAGACGTTGCGGATATAGCCATCCTGATCCAGGAGAAACACCTTGAGCACGTGACGGTATCGTCCCGTGAAGCGCCCGCGCTCGTCGTAGACGGGCGCGCGATCCTGGCCATAGCCCTCCAGCACATCCTCGAGGGCCCGCTCGGACGGCGCGGTCATGAAGCGCCAGAGCCGCCGATCGGCCCCGTAGGCCTGCGCGTACTTCGCCAGCACCGCCCGCGTGTCGCGCCCGGGATCGAAGCTGATCGAGAGCAGGGCCACGCTCCCGCTCAGCCCCTCGTCCTTGACGCGCGCCTGCAGGCTCTGGAGGGCAAGGCTGGCCAGCGGGCAGCCCAACCGATCGGAACAGGCGGTATAGATGAAGCTCACCACCGCCACCTTGCCCGCGGTGACCGCCTGCGTGCTCACGCGATGCCCGCCGGCATCGCGCAGCACGAAGGCGGGCACGCGCTTGATGGCGGGAAGCTCATAGGTCCCGGCGGGCGGCGGGGTGAAGCTGGGCGAGAACACGCCCTTGACGAACTCGTCCTCGATGTTCAGCGCCTCGTGCGCCCCCGCGGCCACCGGAGCAACAGCCAGGCCCAGGAGGAAGGCGAGGGCGAGCTCAGCGCGGCGCCACATACGCGCTCACCCGCGGATTCCCGGAGGCGCCACGCCCAGCGCGCGGGCCGAATGTCTTGCTCCCGAAGTTCATGATGTGCGCCCGCCCCGCCCCGTTGAAGTCGGTGGTGAACTTGGCCACCAGCTTCCCGTCTTCCCACGCGTAGGCCTTGAGCCAGTAGTCGCCGGGCTTGTCCCACTTGGCAAGCAGCGAGTTGGTGGCGTAGAGACGCTTGCCGTCCCACGACGACGACACCATGTTGGCCATCTCCCCCAGCTTCACCGTCTCCACCAGCTTGCCCTCGAACGGATTCGACACGTCGTAGACGCGCAGGCTCCCGTCGCCGAAGGAGTTGACGTAGATCTTGCTGTCGTCGGGCGCGATGCTGATGTCCACCGGGATATTGGCCCCGATCTCCGCGATGTTCTTGCTCGCCCACGTCCCGTCTTCCTGCTGGTAGATGAGCACGAGCTGGCCGGTGAGGGCGGTGGCGGTGAAAGCGTAGTTGTGGTTGGGCAGCAGGGCCCAGCGCAGCTCGAGGGGCGCCCCGGGCACGCGCAGGATCTGGAGCGGCTTGCGGGCGTGGAAGTCCCATACGACCACCGAGTCACCGAACTGCTTCATGGCCTCCGCGTCCTTGGTCAGCTCGCCGAAGGGACGCATGTAGTTCTTCTTGCCCGTGAAGGACGAGGTGAGCATGCGGTTCAGGTTGGCGTTCACCCGCACGTCGTAGCCGTAGGGCGCCTCCTTGGGCATCCAGATGGTCCGGATGAACTTGCCGTCGTTGCTGTACTCGGCGAGCCCGGTGCGGCCGGAGCCGTCCTGGGCATTGGACAGCGCGGAGATGAGCATGCGGCCGGGCAGCGCGTAGAACGTATGCGGGCCGACGAGGCCGCCCGTGTCCTTGACGAAGGTAGAGATGGTCTTCACCAGCTTGGGCTTCGCCGGGTCGGTGCCGACGTCGAAGACGAAGATCTGGCTGGTGTCGAGCCCGCCCGCCCACAGGAAGCGGCGGTCGTCGGTGAAGCCCGCGTGATGCGCCTCGTGCTGGCCGGGCACCGGCGCGCGATGGACGATCTTGCCGTAGCTCGGCGACTTCGGATTCGCGTCGACGGTGACCATGCTGTCGTTGCCGTCGGCCACGCCCTTGATGCCGAGCGTCCACACATAGATGTAGTCTTCCTGTCCCGTCACCTTGGGCAGGAAGGGCGACTGGCAGGTCTCGTCGGCGCGGGCGGGCGTGGGTCCGCCGCCGAAAAACACGAGTAAAGAAACGACAAGAGCAAGGGCGATTCCGTGGGAGATCGGACGCTTCATCATGGACGGGTTCCTCTCATGGCACGAGGTGGAAAGACGGCCTAGGCAGGTCCCGCCCCCTGGGTGGCGACATAGAGCGCGTACAGCGACTGGCTGGCCGCCATGAACAGCCGATTGCGCTTGGGCCCGCCGAAGGCGATGTTGCCGCACACCTCGGGCAGGCGGATGCGACCGATGAGCTTGCCTTCAGGCGTCCACACCGTCACCCCGCTGTAGCCCAGATTGCGGCCGCCATTGCTCGAGCACCCAGAGATTGCCGTCCACGTCACAGCGGGCGCCGTCGGGCCCGCACTTGATGCCGTCGACCATACAGTCACTGAAGAGCCTGCGGTTGGAAATCTTGTTGTCGCTGCCCACGTCGAATACATGGATGTCGCGGTTGCCCCCGCGTGCGCGTCGCCCGGTCCCCGCCCCGTGCTGATGACGTAGAGCTTCTTGTAGTCCGGAGAGAACACGAGCCCGTTGGGATTGGGCACCTGATCCTCGCTCACCAGGAGATCGACCTTCCCGCTCGGGTCGACGCGGTAGACGCTGTTCGGCAGCTCGCGCTTCAGGTTGGCCACCTCCGGCGGCTGGCCGAGACGATTCTTGATCCGGCCCGCCTGGTTGGTCGCTCCACCCGGGGCATCCACCGTTCCCTCGTAGAGCTGGCCGCCGTACGGCGGATCGGTGAACCAGTAGCTGCCGTCGGGATGGGCCACCACGTCGTTGGGCGAGTTGAGCCGCTTGCCGTTGAAGGAGTCCGCGAGGATGGTCACCGCCCCGTCGTTCTCGTAGCGGACCACCCGCCGCGTGAGGTGCTCGCAGCTGATCTGCCGCCCCTGGAAGTCGAAGGTGTTGCCGTTGCTGTTGTTCGACGGCATGCGGAAGACGCTCACCCGGCCGTTGTCCTCGAGCCAGCGGAGCTGCCGGTTGTTCGGGATGTCGCTCCACACGAGGTACCGCCCCTGGCTGCACCACGCGGGGCCCTCGGACCACAGCGCGCCCGTCCACAGGCGCTTGAGCGGCGTATTCCCCTGCCGATAGCGATCGAAGAGCGGATCGACGGTGATGACGTCGGGATCGACGTAGGTGCTGGGCGGCGCGTTGGGGCCGAAGTCGCGCGGCGGCGTGGTGACCGTGCTGAGCGGCGTGGCCGGCCCCGAAGGAGGCGGGGTCTGCGCCATGGCTAGCCGCGACCCGAGAGCCGCTGCCCCGGCCACCGCGCCCATCGTGGTGAGGAGCATGCGCCGCGAGAGGGGTTCGAGCGCCATTGCCGAGCCTCCTTTGGGAAATGACCGGGGGACCGAGTCGCGTGACCACGAGGCGGCCACGGTACCAGAGGGGCCACGAAATCGTCAATGCGCTACTCGGCCCGTTGCCCGGCCCGCCCACGCACGCTACACTCCGGATACCACGGGCCGGACCACGGGCAGGGACCGTGGCCCATGGACATCGCGATCGTCGGCGGCGGCATCGGCGGGCTCACCCTCGCGCTTGCCTTGCACCAGCACGGCATCCCCTGTCGCGTGTACGAGAGCGCGCCGGAGGTGCGCGAGCTGGGCGTCGGCATCACCCTGCTCCCGCACGCGATGCGCGAGCTGACCGCGCTCGGCCTCGGCGAGGCGCTGGCCCGCCAGGGCATCGAGAACCGCGAGAGCTGCTTCTTCAACCGCTTTGGCCAGCTCATCTACGCCGAGCCGCGCGGGCGGGCCGCAGGTTACCCGGTCCCCGAGGTGGGCATCCATCGCGGCCGCGCGCATCTCACGTTGTGGCGGGCCGCCGTGGAGCGGCTCGGCGCCTCGAGGGTTTTCTCGGATCACCAATGCGTCGGGCTCGACCAGAGCGACCGCCGCGTGACCCTGCACTTCCGGTCGGCGGCCACGGGAACGACGCGCGAGCCCGTCACCGCCGACATCGCCATCGCCTGCGACGGGGTGAACTCGATCGTGCGCCGGCAGTTCTACCCGGGCGAGGAGCTCTGCTTCGGCGGCATCAACACGTGGCGCGGGGTCACGCGCGCGAAGCCGTTCCTGACCGGCCGGAGCTACGTGCGCGTCGGCTCGATCCAGAACGGCAACCTCGTCATCTATCCGATCATCGACGACGTCGACGACGAGGGGCAGCAGCTCATCAACTGGACCGTCCAGGTCGCGCAGCCCGGCTACGACCGCAACGATTGGAACAAGCCGGGCCGGCTGGAGGATTTCCTCCCCATGTTCGCGGGCTGGTCGTTCGACTGGCTCGACGTGCCCAGCCTGCTTCGTCGCTCGGACGTCATCTTCGAGTATCCGATGGTGGACCGGGATCCCGTCGATCGCTGGACCTTCGGCCGGGTCACCCTCCTGGGCGACGCCGCGCATCCGATGTACCCGCGCGGCTCCAACGGCGCGGCCCAGGCCATCCTCGATGCGCGGACGCTCGCCGACTGCCTGGCCGCGGGGGCGAGCCACCGGCCGCCCTCCAGGCGTACGAGGCGAGGCGCTCGGGACCGACGGCGCGTGTCGTACGCACCAACCGCGAGCATCCGCCCGACTATCTCATCCGCCGCGTCGAGGAGCTGGTGGGCGATGTTCCCTTCGACGAATCTGGACCGCCACATCACCCGCGCCGAGCTCCAGCACCTCTCCGACAACTACAAGCGCATCGCCGGCTTCGCCCGGGACGACGTGGCCTAGGCAGGGCAGGGGTCAAGAGTGAGCGCTGAGTCGTCGAGGCTGGGCGGGCTCCGGGTACGGGGCCGGCACAAAGCGCTCCGCGCCTTGACAACATTCCTGAGGGCTCCCATACTCTGGGCGCCCATCGAGACCTGCGGAAAGGAGGAGCAAGCGCCGAGCAGGAAGTGACCGTCATCGTGGGTGACCTCATTGCGTTCAACGTCACACCGAGTCGAGGTTGGACTACCGGAGGAGGGCCGCAATGAAGCGAGCGACTTTGGGTCTGATCTTGGGAGTGGCCGTGACGCTCCTGCTCGTTGGCTCCATCACTCTTTCGCAGGCGGCCGGGCCCGCCGGGATGAAGCTCTACGCCTTCAGCTCAGGCGGTCTCACCATTGCCAAGAGCGCGCTCCAGTCCGGCGCGCCGAATACGCAGGTGACGGTGCCCGTCGGCTTCTTCGTTGTCGTGCACCCGAAGGGCAATTTCCTCTTCGACACCGGTAACAACGACAAGATCATCACCGATCCGAGCTACTGGGGACCCTTCATCCAGGGCCTGACCCCAGAACGCGGTCCCGATGTCGCCATCGACACCCAGCTCAAGAAGATCGGCCTGACGCCCAATGACATCAAGTACGTCGCCGTCGGCCACATGCACCTCGATCATGGCGGCAATGTCTGCAAGTTCCCGAACTCGACCTTCCTCGTCCAGAAGGACGAGATGAGGAACGCCGCATGGCCCGAGCCGGGAACCGCCGGCCCGTATATCCCGGGCGACGTCGCCTGCCTCCGCAACGACCTGGGACAGGCGCTCCCCAACAAGTTCAAGATGGACCAGCTCGATGGTGACCTGGATCTGTACGGCGACGGCAGCGTGGTCATCAAGCGCTGGCCGGGCCACACTCCGGGCAGCCAGATGGCCATTGTCCGCCTCCCCAAGACCGGCACGGTCATCCTGACCAGCGACAACGTGTACTTCGCGGAGAACGTCACCAAGAACCTTCTCCCGGACATCTCGCTCGCCTACAATCCCACGGGGATCCTGAACGCCTACGAATACATCCGCAGCATGCAGGCACGCGAGGGCGCGAGCTTCATGACCGCCCACGACCTGGACGGCCCGGCCGGAAAGGCCCGCACCACGAAAACGCCGCAGATGTTCGAGTAAGATCACGCGGCCACACGCGTGAGGTAGCACGGCGCCACCGGGGCGTCCCCGATACCCCGGTGGTGCCGTGACCTTCCTTCGGCATGACCTCGGTCATCGTCGCCGATCAGCTGACCAAATGGTACGGGGCCCGGTTGGCCGTGGACCACGTCTCCCTCCAGGTCGAGGCGGGCGAGGTCATGGGGCTGCTCGGGCCGAACGGCTCCGGGAAGTCGACGATCCTTCGCATTCTCACCGGCTACATGCTCCCGTCGTCCGGGACAGCCCGCATCGCCGGCCTCGACGTGGTGGACGACCCGCTGGCGGCACGGGCCCGGGTGGGCTATGTCCCGGAGGACGTCCCGCTCTACGGCTGGATGAACGTCCGGGAATTCCTCGTCTTCATGGCGCAGGCTGAAGGGTCTCGCCGGCCAGGCGCTGACCGGTTCGGTCGAGGGCGCCGTCGAGCGCCTCGGTCTGGGTGACGTCAGGCGCATCCTCATCGGAAAGCTCTCGCGCGGGTATCGTCAGCGCGTCGCCGTGGCCCAGGCCCTCCTCGGCGATCCTGCGCTGCTCATCCTGGATGAGCCCACCAATGGGCTCGATCCCCGCCAGATCATCGAGATGCGGGGTCACATCCGGGCCCTCGCGGGCGAGCGCACGGTCCTCGTCACCTCGCACATCCTCGGCGAGATCGAGCGAGTCGCCGACCGCGTGGCCATCCTCCTCGGCGGCCGCCTGCTCGGCGTGCGCACCCTCGGAGGGGGCGACGCCGATCAGCGCATCAGCCTGCGCGTGCGCGGCCCGCAGGAGGCAGTGCGCGCCTGCCTCGTCCGGGTACCGGGCGCGCAGGGCGTGACCGTGGAGCCTCTGCCCGGGGGCGAGCTCGTGACCTGCCTCGTGGATTCAGAGGCCGGCTCTATCGCGGAGAGGCTGGCCGCTGCTGTCGTCGCCGCCGGCTTCGGGCTGCTCGACATGGCCGTCGTGCATGTCGATCTGGAGACGCTCTTTCTCGGTCTCACGAGCGGCCACGGGGAGGAGCGGGGGTGAGGCATTTCCTCACGCTGCTTCTGAAGGAGGAGAAGGCGATCTTCTCCTCCCCCATCGCCTACGCAACGGTGGCCGTCTTCCTTCTCCTCATGGGCTACACCTTCACCGCGGTCCTCTTCATCAACCGGACGGGCGAGCTCGTCCGCGTCTTCTTCCAGGCGGCCGTGCTCTTCCTCCTCATCGTGCCCGTGGTGACCATGCGGCTCTTCGCCGAGGAGCGCCGGGCGGGCACCCTCGAGCTGCTCCTGACCTCGCCCGTCAAGGAGATCGAGATCGTCCTCGCCAAGTTCGCCGCCGGCCTGTCCCTGCCCGTACTCATGCTCGCCCTCACCGGCAGCTACGCCGCCGTCCTCGGCGTGTACGGCGACCCCGACTGGGGCCCGATCTACAGCGGCTTCCTCGGCCTCCTGTTCCTCGCCGCCGCCCTCACCGCCATCGGACTCCTCGTGTCCGGATTCACGGCAAACCAGATCGTGGCCGCGGTGGTGGCCATGGGCGTGGGCATTCTCCTGTGGATGATCGACACCCTCGGCCATCTCCTCCCCGAGCCCTTCGATTCCATCGTCTCCCATCTCTCCCTCGTCGCCCACTTCACGCCCTTCGCCACCGGCGCTCTCTTTCTCTCCGACGTGGGCTTCTTTCTCACCATCGTGCTCGTCGGGCTCTTCCTGAGCGTCCGCACGCTCGCGCGGCGATAGACGGACCATGGACCGCCTCGACGGGATCAACATGATCTGGTTCGCGGGATGGCTGATCGCCGTGGCCGCTCTGTTCGCCCTGGGCCTCCGGCTTCCTCTCCTGCCCCGGCTTCGACGCCTCCCCGCCCTCGCCTACACGGGTGCCATCGTGGTGGCCACGCTGGGGGTGGCCGCCCTCGCCAACGTCGCCCTCGTGCTGCACGACGTGCACTTCGATCTGACTCGCGAGGGCGTGTTCACGCCGTCGAAGCAGGCCGAGACCGTGGTCGACCGCCTGCACGAGGACGTCAAGCTCACCTACTTCTACCAGGCGCAGGACCAGGCGGGGCGGCGGGCTGAGAGATGGTGGAAGTGCTGGGCCGGCGCAACCCGCGCCTGCACGTGCGCACCGTCGATCCGGACAAGCAGCCGACGGTGGCCGACACCTACGGGGTGCGAATCTACAACGCCGCCGTGCTCGAGGCGGGCGGCCGGCGAATCCAGGTGATGAGCACGGACGAGAACCAGATCGCCCTGGGAATCCTCCGCGTGGTCCGCGAGCAGCTCATCACCGTCTGCTTCATGGAGGGCCACGACGAGTACCCGGTGGAGAACTTCGAGTTCCACACCCACTTCGAGGGCGTGGCCGGCCACAGTCACGGAGACAGCGCGTCCGCCCTCGTTCAGATGAGAGCCCACGGGGCGGGGCGGCTCCGCCGGGCCCTCGAGTCGCTGGGCTACGACGTCCGCAAGATCATTCCCGCCACGCTGACGGCGATTCCCTCCGACTGCGCGGTGGTGGTCGACGTGAATCCCCGCACGACCTACCTTCCCGGAGAGAGCGAGCTGCTCCTCGGCTATCTCGCCCGGGGCGGGTCGGCCTTGCTCCTCTACGATCTCGGCTTCGTTCTCGAGCCCAGCCTCGCCAAGGGACTGGCGACGCTCGGGGTGGCCGTCGAGCAGGACGTCGTGATCGACCCGCTCGATCACTACTCCACGGATCCCGAGGTCGTGGCCGTGCCCGTGTTCGAGCAGCACCCGATCACCCGGAACATCGCCCTCACCTTCTTCCCCGGGATCCGATCGCTGACCTTGAGCTCCCCGCCTCCCGGAGTCACCAGCGCGCCACTCTTTCGCAGCAGCACCGAGAGCTATACCCGGCAGGTGCAGGCGGTGTCGGAACGTCAGCCTGGCGATGCCGGGACGGCGCGGCCGACGGCGGCCCCGGCCGGGGCGGGCCGGCGCGTCCTCGGGGCGGCCATCGAGGGGATCTGGCCCGGAGGCGGCGGCAAGCCGTTCCGGCTGGTAGTGGTCGGGGACGGGGACTTCGCCAGCAACTCCTTCCTCCCGTACATGGCCAACGGTGATCTCGCCCTCGCCATGCTGCGCTGGCTCGTCCGCGAGGAGCGCACCTCCGCCGTCACCGTGCGCATGCCTGTCCCCCCGCTCGTCCTGCTCACGAAGTCGCAGATGCAGCGGATCTTTCTCGTCATCGAGGTCCTCCTGCCCTTGAGCGTGGTGGCGGTGGGCGCCGTCGTGTGGTGGAGACGACGATAGGGCGCCCGCGCCGCCTCCTCGCTCCCCTCGTCGCCCTCCTCGCGGTGGGCCTGCTCATCATCATGATCGTGGTCGGCCAATCGAGAGAGAACGGGCAGTTCGTCAAGTTCGCTCCGGCCGGCGTCATGCCGGAGTCGCCCGGCGAGATCGATCGGGTCGAGATGACCACGAGCGCAGGGCGGTGGGCGTTCGTGCGCGCGCCCGACGGCTGGCGCGGAGCCGCCGACGGACGGCCCGTGCCGTCCGCGCTCGCCTCCCGCCTCGACGACTCGATCAAGTTCATGCACGTGTCGGCGCCGATCCGGGTGATGGAACGCGCGGAGTGGTCGCCCATCGGCCTCCGTGAGTTCGGACTCGACCCTCCCGGCTACACGGCGACGCTCTACCGCCGGGGCCTCGTCGTGCTCGGGGCGGAGTTCGGCACGCCGAATCCGCAGCAGGTGCTGCAGTACATGAAGCTCGAGGGACGCGACCAGGTCTTCCTCATGTCGCGATTCGTCGGAGAGGAATGGGAGCGGGCCCTCCGCGGGGCGACCGGCGGGTGAGCGGCGCCCTTCGCCGGGTCGGGCTCGGCCTTCTGCTGGCGGCCGCAGGAGTGGGCGCGGCGTGGGCCCACGTCGGCGGTAGTACCGGTTACGCCTCCATCACGGTCAGCCGGAGCACCGTCCGCTACGCGCTGACCCTGCCCACGGCCGTCCTCCCGCCGGATCTGGCCGAGACGCTACGGCTCGCGCAGGCGGGCAGCCCGCAGAACCGGGACAAGCTCCTCGACGTGCTGCGCCGGCGCATCATCCTTCGCGCCGACGGCACCCGCTGCGAGCCCGGTCCGGGCCAGCTGGCGCCCCCGGTCGCCGACGCCAGCAGCTTCACGATGCAGGTCGACTTCGCGTGCGCGAGCGCGGTGCGGGATCTCGTCGTGGAGGACAATATCTTCGACGTGCTCGGCCCCGATCACCACACCCTGGCCAAGGTGGAGGCGGGCGGCGAGACGCGGGAGCTGGCCTTCGCCCCCGAGTCGCGCGAGGGACGAGTCTCAGTGGGAGCTCGCACCGGCGGAAGCGCGGAGGAGGATTCTTCAAGCTCGGCGTCGAGCACATCCTCACCGGCTACGATCATCTGCTCTTCCTCGCGGCCCTCCTGCTCCGTGGCGGGGCCTTCCTGTCGCTCTTCAAGATCATCACCGCCTTCACCATCGCCCACAGCATCACCCTCGCCCTCGCCGTGCTGGGCGTGGTCACCATTCCCGCCCGCATCGTGGAGCCGGCCATCGCCGCCTCCATCGTGTGGGTCGCTCTCGAGAACCTCCTGCGCAAGGATGCGCCGCCTCATCGGTGGCTCGTGAGCTTCTGCTTCGGGCTCGTGCACGGATTCGGCTTCGCCTCGGCCATCGAGCCGCTCAAGCTGCCCGCGGGTCGCCTCGCCCTCGCCCTCCTCGGTTTCAATCTGGGCGTGGAGACCGGGCAGGCCTTCGTGGTCGTCCTGCTCCTGCCGCTGCTCCTCTGGATGCGCGGCTCGGCGTGGGAGCCGCGCATCGTGCGGGCAGCCTCCCTCGGGGTGGCCGCCTTCGGCCTCGTGTGGCTCGTCGAGCGGCTCGTCAGCTCTTGAGGCCGCCCACCCGCACGCCCTCGATGATGCGGCGGTTGGCGAGCAGGAACACCACGAGGAGGGGCAATGCGCTCAGGGTCGCCCCCGCCATGATGGGCCCGTACGACTCCGCGCTGTAGGCACTGCGCAGGAGGGCCAGGGCCACGGGGAGCGGGAACATCTCGGGCTTGTTCACGGCGATGAGCGGCCAGAGGAAATCGTTCCACGCCGAGCGGAAGGCGAAGATGGACAGGGCGCCGAGCACGGGCTGCGACAGGGGAAGGACGATGCGCGTGAAGATGTGCCAGGGGCCGGCGCCGTCGATGCGCGCGGCGTCCTCCAGCTCGGCGGGCAGGGTGAGGAAGAACTGGCGCAGGAGGAAGACGCCGAAGGCGAAGGTCATGGCCGCCTCGGGAACGATCAATCCCTGGTAGGTGCTGAGCCAGCCGAGCTGCTGGGTCAGGATGTACTGGGGCACGAGCACCACCGCGTTGGGGATCATGAGGCTGCCCACGAGGAGGGCGAAGATCGCGTTGCGCCCGGGAAAGCGCATGCGGGCGAGCGGATAGGCGGTGAGCGCGCTCGTGAACACCACGAGGACCACCGCCCCCAGCGAGACGATGCTGCTGTTGAGAAAGGCGCGGCCGATGCGCGCGGTGCGCGAGCTGCTGAAGAGCACCTCGCCGTAGTGGGCGAGGGTGGCCGGCCAGGGTATCCACTCCGGCGGGAGCTTGACGATGTTGGCGGTCAGCTTCAGCGAGGTGACGAGCACCCACACCACGGGCAGGAGCCACAGGACGGCGCGCGATGACCATGAGCGCGGTGAGGATTCCCCGCCGCGAGCGCATCAGATCAGTACTGCGTGTGGCCGCGCAGCAGCCGGAACTGCAGCAGGGAGAAGACGAGGATCACCGCGAAGAGCACCCACGCCATGGCCGAGGCGGACCCGAACTGGAAGAAGTTCTGGAAGGCCGTCTCGTACAGGTGCTGGACCACGGTGCGCGTGGCATCGCCCGGGCCGCCCTGGGTCAGGATGAACACCTGCCCGAAGATCTGGAACGAGCCGATGATGTGGGTGACGAAGACGAAGAGGAAGACGGGACGGAGGAGCGGCAGGGTGATGGCCCAGAAGCTCCGCCATCCGCCGGCCCCGTCGAGAGCCGCCGCCTCGTAGAGATCGCGCGGAATGTCCTGGAGCCCCGCCAGGTAGATCACGAGGTAGTAGCCGGTGACCCACCACACGGAGGTGAGGATGATCGCCCACATGGCGGTGGTGGGGTCGGCGAGCCAGGAGCGGGCGGGCAGGCCCAGCGCCCGCAGGTAGTAGTTGAGCGGGCCGACCACGGGATCGAGGAGCCAGAGCCAGGCGAGCCCGACCGTGACCACGGACAGGGTGAAGGGAAAGAAGAACGCGCCGCGCAGGAAGGTGCGCAGGGCGATGCCTCGATTCAGCGCGATGGCGAGCGCGAGAGGCACGGCGAGGATGGGCAGCGTGCTCGCCACCGCGTAGAAGGCGGTGTTGACGAGGCTCACGTGGAAGCGGGTGTCGTCGAGGAGCTTCTGATAGTTGGCGAGGCCCACGAAGGCGTACTGGGCGCGGCCGAGGCGCGCGTTGGTGAAGGAGAGGCGGAGGCCGTCGAGGCAGCGGGTAGAGGCGGAAGGCGGCAAAGAGCGCGAGCCCGGGGAGGAGGAAGAGATAGGGGATGAGCGTGCTTCTCCGGATTACGCGGCGTTTCGTTTGGGTCTCCTCGTGATCCGTGCCCTATCCACTTCTCGCCCCCTCACCCTGCCCTCTCCCCTCGGCGGGGAGAGGAGAGGGTTAGTCGGGGAGGGCGTTGATCTGGCGCGCGAGATCGGTCATCGCGGCCGGAGCGGGCTTCTGGCCGATGTAGACATTCTCGATCACGGGACGCGTGAGGTTCTCCGCGGCGACCCATTTCGGCGTGGGCTGGCCGCCCTGCCAGTTGGGCGCCTGGGCGAGGAGGGTGCGCAGGACGGGGTCGCCGGTGATGCGCGGGTCCGAGTGCGGCTTGCGGAGGGCGGAGACCTGGCCGGCCTTGAGCGTCCACTCCGCCACGTGATCGCTCATCCACCGCATGTAGGCCCAGGCGCCGTCACGCTTCGCCGCATCAACCGACTTCGCCTTGGGGAACGTGAACTGATGCGGCATCGTCCACACCGTGGGCTGCTTGAAGATGCGCGGGACCGGGCTCACCACGAAGTCCACCTTCGCCTCGCGCAGGCCGGTGAAGTTCCAGGAGCCGGCGATCCACATACCGAGCTTGCCCGCGATGAAGGCGTCGCGGCAGTTGGCATTGGCGGGCGAGGGCGATCTTGTTCTGGGCCTGGATCGCCCCCAGAAGTCGGCCACCTCGATGGCCGCGGGCTCCGCGAGCGCGCAGCGCTTGAGATCGGGCGTGTAGACGTTGGCGCCGTTCTGCCAGAGCAGGTTCTGGAAGCCCCACGTGTACTTCCCGGGGTTCACCGTGCCGATGGAGAAGCCGAAGGTATCGCCCTTGGTGAGCTGCTTCGACATGGCGAGAAGCTCGTCGCGGCTCCCCGGCACCTTGGGCTTGCCGTCGGCCGCCATGAGCCCGGCATCGCGCATCACCTTCACGTTGAGATAGAGGATGTGCTGGGGCACGTCGAGGGAATGGCGTAGCGCTTGCCCTGGTAGACACCGCCCTGCCACGTCGACGGGAGGTAGTCGTCGCCGCGGAATCCCTTGCCCGCGGCCGCGGACTCGTCGATGGCCTCGAGCACGCCGTCGCTCGCGAAGTGGGACACCTCCACGGTATGGATCAGCGCGATGTCCGGTCCCTGCCCCGCGGGCACCGAGACCTGGAGCTTGGCGTAGAGATCCGCCCACGGGATGCGCTGCTGCTCCACGCGCACGCCGGTGTCCTTGGTGAACTGATCGATGAGCTCGTCCATCACCTTGCCGTCCGCGCCGGTGAGCCCATTCCAGTAGGTGATGGTGGGCTTCGCCTGCGCGGAGGCGCGGCGAGCGATGGGCAACGTGGCGGCGGCGCCCGCGGCTACGCGAAGGAAACCACGACGGTCGACCTTGACCATAGAACCTCCTCGGCCCAAGCGTGAGGCCGCCCGCACTATAGCGAGCCGATCGCTCGGGAGTCAACACGAGGAGTGCTGTATCTTCACTACCCGCTACGCCGAGCGCGACCTTATAGCGAGCCAGCTGAGCCTCTTTCTGTTCGAGTAGTGCAGATTTCGCTGATACGACCCCACTGTAGTACCAAGAACTGGCCGCATAGCCGACGGCCACGCCAATTACCAAGAGGACTACGAACGTCCGTGGGGCCGACATCAGCACGGCCCACTCCTTGGAGAAGTACAGAAGAATTTCCTGCAATGTCACTATTGGCTCCTTCCAAAGTGCCGGGCCAAATAGTACTGCATCCTCGCTTCCTCTTGAAGTCACCCAAGGATCGTCCCTTGGTGGGCTTCAAGTGAACGCGAGGGCGTCGAGGATGGGCGTGTGTGGATGACGTGCGAGGGTGGCGCTGGATTGTGCCACTGGCGGGCACCTCCGCTCTGCTACACTCCGCCCAGCCTGTGAGGAGGGCTCATACCATGCACCCGACCCGATGGGTCCACGCCCCCGTTCTCTCGCTCAGCTTGCACAGCAGGACCCTCCGACCCAGCACGGGAACCAACCGAGTGCGACTGAGCGGGAGAGGCGGCGGAGGAGAAGCGTGACTCAAGAGGAAGTCGTCATCCTGGCGAGGGTGTTCGCCGCTCTCGCCGTCGGCGCAGCGATCGGATTCGAACGCACCTTTCATGGCCGCCCGGCCGGATTCCGCACGCACTCATTGGTGTGCCTCGCCTCTTCTCTGTTGATGTTGGTGACGGTCTACCAGAACGAATGGATGACGGCTGTACCCCTCGACGCGATCCGAACCGATCCCACTCGCATGGCACAGGGCATCATGACCGGTATCGGTTTTCTCGGTGCTGGCGTGATCTTCAAGGAAGGCCTGACCGTTCGTGGCCTGACGACCGCTGCCTCCATCTGGGTCACGGCCGCCATCGGCATTTTGTTCGGGATCGGCTTCTACTATGCGGCCTCCGTCGGCGCGGTGGCGACCCTGACGACCCTGGCGGCCTTTCGATTCATCGAGCATCGTCTCCCGACGGAGTTCTACGCGCACCACTCATTGATCTTTGAACGGGGTGCGGTCATGGCGGAAGAGGACTTGCGTCGCCTGATTGGTGAGCACGGGTTCTCCATCGCGAACCTCTCGTATCGGCTGAGCGACGGTGGCCGGCTGTTCGAATACGGAATGGTAATCAAGAGTCGAGATCGACGGAACGCCGACGCTCTCTCTCAACATCTGTGCCACCTTCCGGAAGTGCGCGAGTTTCGTATTGCTCCGACCGGAGACTAAACGACCGCTGACTTCGGCACGAGGGTAGGAAAACATGGATCTCCATTGGGAACTCCTGCTCCGCATTCTCGTCGGCGCGGCGCTTGGGGGCGTCATCGGCTACGAGCGTCATATCCATGGGCGGCCCGCAGGGTTGCGGACGCATTTCATTGTCGCCCTCGCCTCGGCCACCTTCATGGTTGTCTCGACGAATTTCGTCTACCTCCAACACTACGGCCACGACGATCTGGTCACCGTGGACCCTTCCCGAATTGCCGCTTCGGTGGTGACCGGCGTGGGGTTCCTCGGAGGTGGCGCTATCCTCCGAACAGGGATTAACGTGCAAGGGCTCACAACCGCGGCGGGACTGTGGCTGGTCGCCGCCATTGGTCTCTCCGCCGGGGCTGGTATGTACGCCGTCAGCGGCTTCGCGACGGCTCTCGGTGTGGTGGCGCTGTCCCTTCTGCGCCGCTTCGAGCGCGGGACGACCGTATGCTTCACCGAAAGATCTTCCTCGTCTTCAGCGAACAGAGGCCGCCGCTCGCAGCCATGCGCACAGTCTTAGAGGACAAGGGTATCGTCGTGTTAGCTGCGGAGTACGAGAGGCACCTGGACGAGGGCCGCGTCGAGGTGACGTTCGAAGCCCGAGTACCGGCCCAGGCAAGCGAAGACCTCATCGAAACCCTGGAAGCCCTTCCCGGCGTGCGGCGCGTCCGGGTCGAGTCGGTGAGTTAGGCGAGATTTGATGAAAACGATGCTTGCCAGCCTTTTGGGAATTTTTACCCTCGCCCTTCTCCCACGACTCCACTTGCCGGTGATATAGCGGCAACTGGGAAGGTGTATCGGATTGTGGTGCTTGCCTCTGGTCCTGGAGCTGTGCCGACTGCTTTTCGAGATGCGCTACGTCAGTTCGGATACGTCTTACACCAGAATCTGATCATCGAGGAGCTACCGCTGCCGACTGTCGATGACCCGCTGTTTGACTTGGGAGAGGAGTTGGAGCGGGTGCATGCAGACGTGGTGGTGACCTGGGGCGAACGAGCGACCCAGGCTGCTCGGTATGCGACGAGGAGGAGCCCAGTCGTGTTCGTCGTCGCGGGTGATCCGGTCGCCATGTTGCTTGTTGCCGACCTTGCGCGACCGGGCGGGAACATGACGGGGATCGCGTTTACCACGTCGAGGCTGACAGTCGAAGGCGTCCGGTGGCTACAGCTTCTGATTCCCGGTCTCGCACGCTTGGGTGTCATCTGGAAACCGCAGGAGCCGGGCCAGGCGCACACCTTCACCGCGGTCCAGGCCGCGGCTCAACCTCTCGGGGTGAAAATTGTCTCGATAGAAGCCAGACTGCCGACACAGCTTGGAGACACTGTCCGGGGCGTGATGAGCCAGCAACCGGACGCCATCCTTGTCCTCTTTCCGCTTGAGGCTTCGCTCGAACGAGGATTCCTGGCCAGTTTAACGAACGTCACCCGACTCCCACACTCTTCCAACTGAAAGAGTTTGTTCACGCGGGCGGCCTTATGTCCTATGGTACCAACCTTGAGGAGGTCGCGCGCGATGCCGCGATCTTCGTCCATCGAGTCCTCAACGGTGCCAAGCCTGCAGACATCCCGGTAGAGCAGCCGACGAAGTTCGAGCTGGCCATTAATCTCAAGACCGCCACAGGCCCTCGGCCTGATGATCCGCCGTCGCCGCTGGCGCGGGCGGATGAGTGATCCAGTAGCGATTTGCCTCCGACAATGACCGGCCCGTTGCGCCGCGCGTGTCGACAGCTCGCCGCCCGAAAGGTTGACTCGAGATTTCTGGAGAAGGTAGCGCCAGATCCAGAGGACCAGTTTCCCTCTCGGGGGCCATCGGCCTTTCCCCACCCACCTCAGCGAATTTGCGAGCACGGCGGGAAGTGGATTCAATCAGCCGTGCGACCGAAGCTGCCGGACACGGTGCCGTGCCGTCAAGCGCCTCCAGCCGGTGAGCCGGCGATTCGATCAGACGTGCCGCGTTGACAGGTATCGATCTGTTCCCTAGAGTGCAGAGCCATGGCCACGATTGGAATCGACCTGAATCGGACGATCGGCACGGTGGACCGGCGGATCTTTGGAAACTTCATCGAGCACATCGGCCGCTGCATCTACGGCGGCATCTTCGAGGAGGGATCGCCGCTCAGCGACGAGCGAGGGTTCCGGCGCGACGTCCTCGACGCGGTGCGGCCGCTGCGCATACCCATCCTGCGCTGGCCCGGCGGCAATTTCGTCAGCGGCTACCATTGGCTCGACGGCGTGGGCCCCCTCGCGGACCGGCCGCGCCGGAGCGAGCTCGCCTGGTATGCGGAGGAGTCGAATCGCTTCGGCACCGACGAGTTCATCCAGTATTGCCGCGCCGTGGGCACCGAGCCTCACATCTGCGTCAACATGGGCACGGGCACCATGGACGAGGCGCAGGCGTGGGTCGAGTACTGCAACGGCACCGGCAACACGTCGTGGGCGAACCTGCGACGCACGCACGGCCACCCCGAGCCTTACCGCGTGCGGTACTGGGGCCTCGGCAACGAGATGCACGGAGGCTGGCAGATCGGCAGCCTGAGCGCCGAGGACTACGTCAAGAAGGCCAAGACCTTCGCCCTCGTCATGAGGCGCACCGATCCCTCCATCGAGCTGATCGGCTGCGGTCACAACAGGGTGAGCGACTGGGACGTGACGGTGATCCAGGGCCTCGCCCCCGTCATCGACTACTACAGCATCCATCTCTACACGGGGCAGCCCGATCACTACGCCAACGTCTTTTCAGCCCACCAGGCGGAGCGGGCGGTGCGCCTGTGCGGAGCCTCCTCGAGCGGGTGCGCCACACCCAGCGCATCGCCCATCCCATTCACGTCGCCTTCGACGAATGGAATGTCTGGTATCGCAAGCGGGAGCACGAGGATCGCGTGGGCGGGGTGGAAGAGCAGTTCGACCTCTCCGACGCCCTCGCCGTGGCCACCTATCTCAATGGCTTCATCCGGCAGTGCCGGACCGTCAAGCTCGCGAACCTCGCCCAGCTCGTCAACGCCATCGGCGCCATCTTCACGAGCAAGCAGGGACTGTTCCTCCAGACCATCTACACATCCCCTGCGGCTCTACGCGGAACACACTCTCGACACGGCGCTCGACGTGTATGTCGACGGCCCGACGTACGATCTCCCGCCCGAGCGGGAAGACCCGGTCAGGGGCCGCGTGCACCACGTCTCGGATCTCGGCCCCTTCTCGCTCCTCGACGCCACCGCCACCTGCGACAGAACGTGCGGGCACGCTCACCCTGGCCGTGGTGAATCGCGACAAGGATCAGAGCCACCAGGCCACCATCGACCTCGGCGGAGCAGAGGTGGCCGGAGGCCTTCAGGTCTCGGAGGTCACCGGTCCCGATGTGGGCGCCACGAATTCATTCGAGCGGCCCAACGTGGTGGGAGTCCGGGACGCGGAAGGTGGACGTACAGGGCGGCAAGCTCCACTACGAGTTCCCCGCACGCTCGGTGAGCGTCCTGCGCATGCGGCTCCGCTGAGGCCGGCCCTACTTCCGGCCCAGCGATCCGAAGTCGATGTAGCCGCGGTCGACGTTCGTGTCGAGGAGCTCGACGTGCACGCGGTCGCCCACGTCCAGACCCTCGGCGCCGCGTACCACCTTCCCCTCCACCGCGGGCTGGAAGATGCGCACCCACGTGCCCTTCGACGGAAGCCCCGTCACCATGGCGTCGAAGCGCTGGCCGATCCGCGAGGACAGGAGGAGGGCCGCCGCCGACTTCCGCACCTGCCGCTCCGCCTTGGTGGCGTTGTCCTCCTGCGCCGTGCAGTGCCGGGCGAGGGCGTCCAGCTCCGCGTCCGGGTACGGCGCGGACGGCCGGCCATGGCCGCCTTGAGCAACCGGTGCGTGAGCAGGTCGGGATAGCGCCGGTTGGGCGCGGTGGAATGCGAGTAGTCGCGGACGGCGAGGCCGAAGTGCCCTCCGCGCTGCCCCCGGGCGCTCCACCACGTACTCGCCCTTGCCGAGGAGCTTGATGACCGAGAGCGAGAGATCGGGAAAGCGCACGGGATCCGCCTGCGGCGCGCGGCCAGGAACCGCTCGAGCGCTTCGCAGCTCGGCGTGGCGGGCAGCGTCTCGCCGAGCTCCGCGGCCAGCGTCGACGATGCGCTCCCAGCGCTCCGGTGAGCGCAGCACGCGCCGCAGCGACGGAGCAGCCCTTGCCCTCGAGGATACCTGGCCGTCACGCCGTTGGCGCCGATCATGAAATCCTCGATCAGCTCCTTGGCGCGATTCTTCTCGTCGGGCCGGAGATCGGCAATCGTGTCGCCATCGAACACGGCGCGGGTCTCGATGGTGTCGAGGCCGAGGCGCCCCGCTGGTGCCGGAGGCTCTTCATCGGCCTGGGCCGTCCGGTCCTGGGTGCGGAGCTGCTCGTCGAGGCCGGCCACCGCGGTCACCTGCGCGGTGCGGGCGCCGTGCCCTCGAGCCAGGCGCGCCACGGCGTCGTAGGCGAGCTTCGCCTTGTTGTGGACCATCGCGCGATAGATATCGGAGGCGGTCACGCTCGCCGTCGCGCGCCACCGTCATGTCGATGACGAGCGCGAGGCGCTCCTCGCCCTCGTTGAGCGAGGTGAGGTCGGTGGAGAGGCGTTCCGGCAGCATCGGGAAGATGGCCGCGGCCGTGTACACCGACGTCGTGTTGGTCCGCGCGTGGCCGTCGATGGCGGAGCCCTTCTGACGAGGGCGTCCACGTCGGCGACGGCGACGAGAATCCTGCGCCGAGCCGCCGGGCGCCGGCTCGGCCACCGAGAGCTGATCGAGATCGCGCGAATCGTCGTTGTCGATCGAGCACCAGACTCGATCGCGCAGAGTCCCGGACCGCGGGGTCGGACTCTTTCGCGGGTCCTGGGAGAGCGGCCGTCTCGGCCTGGGCGGCGGGAGAGAAATCCGGCTCGAGCCCCGCTCGACCATCACCCGTCGCGCGATCGCCCGGAGGCGACCGCGGCTCGACCTCGTCCGTCATCCGGCTACTTGATCAGGCCGTAGAACTTCCCCGCGTTCTCGCACACGATCTTGTGCGTCACCTCGGCGGGCAGATGCCCGAACTGCTCCTCGATGTACTTGGAGGACTCGGGCCACACGCCGTCGCCGTGCGGATAGTCGGAGCCCCACATGAGGGTCTCCACGCCGATGTCGTCGATGAGCTTGGTGCCGATGCGGTCGAACTGGAAGGTCGCCTTGCACTGCCGGCGCCAGTAGTCGCTCGGCTTCATCTTGAGCCCGAGATCGTGGAAGCGGTCCTCCCACTCGAAGTCCATGCGGTCCAGCGCGTAGGGCAGCCAGCCGATGCCGCTCTCGCCGAAGGAGATGCGAAGGTTCGGATAGCGCTCGAGCACCGCGCTCCCGATCACCGCGGCCAGGATATTGATGAGGTTCATCTGGAAGCCCGACACGCTGGTGAACAGCGCGGCGCGCTTGGTGAGTCCGGTGGCCTTCTCGCGCACGCTGGGAGGCATGGTGGGGAAGGTGTGGAAGTGCAGCGGCAGGTTCACCTCGTTCACCGCCTTCCAGAGCGGCTCCCACGCCGGATGCCACATGGGATCCATGTCCCACGAGCAGGAGAGCTCGAGACCGCGCAGACCCATCTTGGCCACGCGATGGATCTCCGCCACCGCCGCGTCGATGTCGCCGTAGGGCAGACAGGCGAGGCCGATGTGCCGGTCGGGATAGTGGCGGCAGAAGTCCACCAGCCAGTCGTTGTAGATGCGGAACATCTCGCCCGCCGCCTCGTGGTCGTTCAACCGGGTGGCCGCGCCCAGGATGCCGAAGATGACCTCGGCCTGCACGCCGTCACGCTCCATGTCCTTGATGCGCAGCTCGGGAGTGGTGGGGCGCCGAATACCCTTCTTGCCGTCTTCGTACAGCCCCGTGGACGCCATCACGTCCGCCCGGTAGTGAAGCCCGGGGATGTATTTCTGACCCGATGGCCCCACGCCTCCCACAGTCCGAAGGAAGCGCCGTTCTTCGATGTCCAGGTCGGCCCATCCGGACCGTCCGTGACATAGGGCATGCGGTCGCGCAGGGAGGCCTGAGCGTTGCCCGTGAAGAGATCGGGGGAATCCAGGGCATGTCGATGTGGCAGTCGGCCGAGATCCGCGTCAAGGTCATGGCGTCTCCCTCCTGGGTTGGCGTGGCGTCATCATAATCGATCCCGCCCTGCTCCGCTTTCGGGTGTTATGGTATGCCGCCTATATTAAAGGAGGGCCCTTCATGGCCACCAAGACGGTCGTCGCGCTCCCCGGAGAGGGCATCGGACTCGAGGTCGTGGATGCCACCTGCGAGCTCCTGATGGGCACCGGCCTGCCCCTGAAGATCCTCACTCCGCCTCAAGGCTCTCCACTGCCCGATGAGACCAAGAAGGCGGCCCGCGAGGCCGACGGCGTGCTCTTCGGCGCGGCGGGTCCCTCCACCTCGCCCGTGGTGTCGTGGCTCCGCTGGGAAATGGGCGCGTGGGCCGGGGTGAGGCCGATCCGCTTCTTCCCGGGCATGCGCTCGCCCCTGGCCGATCCCGACGGCATCGACTACATCCTCCTGCGCGAGAACAGCGAGGGGCTCTACCCGGGCCGCGAAGGCGAGCTCGTCGATCTGGTCAACGTCATGCCCGACCTGAGCGACCGGACCGGGAAGAAGATCAAGGAATTCGGGGAGGAGGGCCGCTTCGCGGTCAAGATCGTGACGCCCAAGGGCGCGGAGCGCATCGCGCGCTTCGCCTGCGACCTCGCCCGGAAGCGCCAGGCCCGCGGCAAGCCGGGCAAGGTCACCTGCATCACCAAGTCCAACGTGCTTCCCCGCACGGACGGGCTCTATCAGCAGACGGCCGAGCGCATCGTGCGTGAAGCCGGGCTCGAGTTCGAGCACTTCCACGTCGACGACGCCGCGCGGCGGCTCGTGCGCTTTCCCAAGTCCATGGACGTGGTGCTGTGCATGAATCTCTACGGCGATATCCTGTCCGACCTGGGCGCGGAGACGGCGGGCGGCCTGGGGCTCGCGCCGTCCGGCAACTTCGGCGACGACGGCTGGGCCTACTTCGAGTCGGTGCACGGCTCGGCGCCGGACATCGCGGGCAAGGGCATCGCCAATCCCACCGCCACCATCCTTTCGGCCGCCCTCATGCTGGAGCACATGGGCATGAGCGCCGAGGCGCAGCGCCTGGAGGCCGCGGTGGGCCGCATCTATCGCGACGGCAAGACGCTCACCCCCGATCAAGGCGGCACCGCGAAGACGCGCGAGATGGCCCAGGCGGTGCTCGCGGCCTATCGCTAGCGTTCCGCGTTTGCCCAGCTCGGCCCCGGGCCCCGACGCGCCGGGCAACACCACCGTCTGGGTCGTGCCGGCGACGCCGCCTCCGCTCGGCCTCCACGAAGCGCATCTCTGGCGCCTCGACCTCGACGCCGCGGGCGGGGAGGCGCCGGCCACGGACATACTGAACGAAGAAGAGCGGGCGCGCGCCGCTCGCTTCCACTTCGACAGCGATCGGCACCGCTTCATCGCGGCCCGGGCTGCCGTGCGGAGAATCCTCGCCGCCTACGCGGACCGGGCGCCCGCTGATCTCGTCTTCTCCCTGGGTCCCCACGGCAAGCCGGCTCTCGAGAATCTCGGGCTCGAGTTCAACCTGTCCCACAGTGGCGGATGCGGGCTCCTCGCCGTCAGCCGTGGCCGGCGGGTCGGCGTGGACGTCGAGCGCGTTCGCGCCGACTTCGCGGGCGAGGACATCGCCCGCCGCTTCTTCGCCCCCGCCGAGGTGGATGCCCTCGCGGCCTCGGCGCCCGGCGAGTACGTCGCGGCGTTCTTCCGCTGCTGGACGCGCAAGGAAGCCTACGTGAAGGCCCGCGGCGACGGGCTGAGCCTGCCTCTCGACCGCTTCGAGGTTCCGCTCGAGCCGGCGGCCACGCGCGCCATCGCGTCCTGCCTCGACGATCCCTCGGAGTGCTCACGCTGGAGTCTCCGGGAGATCGTGCCCGCCCCCGGCTATGTGGGCGCGCTCGTGGTGGAGGGCGATGGCTGGACGCTCCGAGCCTATGCGTGAGGCGCCGCGCGCTTGTGCGAGGTGCGGGCGCGGTGTATGGTGGCGCGCGTTGGCTCCAGATCCTGCACGGAGGCTCGCCATGACAGCTCGTCGCGCCCTGACTTCGATACTCCTCGCCGTGCTCGCGGTGGGCGTGTGGACGGCCGGGGTGGCCGCCCAACCCGCGGGCACCCTCCTCGTCGGGCTCGTGGCCGAGCCGGTCAATCTCGACCCGCGCCCAGGTCACCGATCTCAACTCGAACCGCGTGGGCCGGCGTGTCGTCGGAGACGCTGGTCACGCTTCCCCGACGAGAGCACGCAGGTCGTGCCCGGCCTCGCCGAGTCGTGGACGATCTCGAAGGACGGGCTCCAGTACACCTTCAAGCTCCGGAGCGGCGTCAAGTTCCACGACGGCACTGCCGCTGAACGCCGAGGCGGTGAAGTTCTCCATCGAGCGGCAGATCAATACCGGAGCATCCCGCCTACAAGCTCGGCAAGTATCCCTTCGCCAACTACTTCTTCGGCAACGTCAAGGCGGTCGAGGTGCTGAGCGCCGAGCGCGTGGCCTTTCTCCTCAAGGAGCCGCGCGCGTCCTTTCTGGCCGTCCTCACGTCGCCGGCGCCGCGTCCATCGTGAGCCCCACCGCGGTGATGAAGTGGGGCCCCGACTATCCGAGCCATCCCGTGGGCACCGGGCCCTTCCGCTTCGCGTCCTGGGACCGTGGCCAGCGCGTCGTGCTCGAGAAGAATCCGACCTACTGGAAGTATCCGGTGAAGCTCGAGCGCGTGATCTATCGGCCGATCGTGGAGGACCAGGCGCGGCTCACCGAGCTCCTCACGGGCGGGCTCGATCTCATCGTGGGCGTGCCCGCCGACTTCGTGGGCCAGCTCGAGCAGAACCCGAAGGTGTCGGTCCTCAAGCAGACGGGGGCGCACGTCTGGTACCTCGGGATCAACAACCAGAAGAAGCCCTTCGACGACAAGCGCGTGCGCCAGGCCCTGAACTACGCGGTCAACAAGGACGCGATCGTGCGCGACGTGCTGAAGGGCACGGGCTCCTCGTCGAAGGGCCCGGTGCTGCCGGGCACGTGGGGCGCCGACGCCGGCGCTCAAGGCCTATCCGTACGATCCGGAGAAGGCGAAGAAGCTCCTCGCCGAGGCGGGCTATCCGAACGGCTTCACCACGACCATGTGGGTGCCGGAGTCGGGCTCGGGCATGCAGGCGCCCGTCGCCATGTCCACCGTGATGCAGTCGAACCTCAAGGCGGTCGGCGTCAACGTGACGCTCCAGACCATGGAGTGGGGCGCCTATCTGACCAAGCTGCGCTCGAAGGAGCAGGAGCTCTTCGCGCTGTCGTGGATGGCGGGCACGGAAGACCCCGACATGGTCATGTACCCGCTCCTGCACTCGAGCCAGTGGACGCCCGTCGGGCCCAACCGCGCCCTGTACAAGAACGCGCGCTTCGACGATCTGCTCCAGCAGGCGCGGCTCACCACCGACCAGGCGAAGCGCGCGGCCCTCTACCGCGAGGCCCAGCGCATCCTCGTGGACGACGCGCCCTGGGTCTTCGTGGACCACGAGATCCAGATCGCCGCCTTCGCCAAGCGCGTGCAGAACTTCAAGCTCCACCCGAGCTTCGACCTGCGCGTGGAGACGATCTCGCTCAAGTGAGCCCGGCCCGGTGAGGAGCTACCTCGCGCGGCGGCTCCTCCTGCTCGTCCCGGTGCTGCTCGGCGTCTCCGTGGTCGTCTTCCTCGTGCTGCATCTCTCGCCGGGCGACCCGGCGGAGATCATGCTGGGCTCCCAGGCGACCCAGGAAGACCTCGAGCGGCTGCGGCATGAGCTCGGGCTGACCGAGCCGCTCCACGTGCAGTACTTCCACTGGGTGACCCATGTGGCGCGCGGCGACCTCGGCCGCTCGCTCTGGATGAAGCGGCCGGTGCTGGACGAGGTGCTGAACCGCTTCAAGGCGACCCTCGTCCTCACGGCGAGCGCGCTCCTGCTCTCCACGCTCGGCGGCATCGTCCTCGGCGTGTCCTCGGCGGTGCGGCCGCACTCCTTCCTCGACCGGGTGAGCGCCGTCACCTCGCTCTTCGGGGCGAGCATGCCCGTGTTCTGGCTGGGCATCGTGCTCATGGTGATCTTCTCCCTGTGGCTCGGCTGGCTGCCCGCCTCCGGCATGTGGGCGCCCTACGGCGGCGGCGGCCTGCGCGATCTCCTCGCCCATCTCATCCTGCCCGCGGTGACGCTGGCCGCCGCGTCGCTCACGATCATCGCCCGGCTCACCCGCAGCACCATGCTCGACATCCTGAGCCAGGACTACATCCGCACCGCGCGCGCCAAGGGGCCTCGTGGAAGGGCGCGTGATCTTCCGTCACGGCCTCAAGAACGCCCTCATCCCCATCGTGACCGTGGTGGGCGTGCAGGCGGGCTATCTGCTGGGCGGCGCCGTGCTCACGGAGACCGTCTTCGCGTGGCCGGGGTGGGACTCCTCATGGTGCAGGGCATCCTCGCCCGCGATTTCCCCCTCGTGCAGGGTTGCGTGCTCGTCATCGCCCCTCACCTTCGTGCTGATCAACCTCGCCGTCGATCTCCTCTACGCCTACCTCGATCCGCGCATCCAGTATGAATAGGCGCGCGGGCCGGAACCGGCCTCGCTCTCCTCGCCCTCCTCGTCCTGGTGGGCGTGGTGCTCGCGGCCTGTCTTGCTCCCCATCTGCCCCTCGCCGATCCCGACACCGTGGACACCGCGAACCGGCTCCGGCCTCTGCTTCACCCCGGCCATCCCCTCGGCACCGACGAGTTCGGCCGCGATCTCCTCTCGCGCCTCGTGTGGGGCGCGCGCGTCTCGCTGCTCGCGGGAGCGGCCACCGCGGCCGCGGCCATGCTGGTGGGCGTGGTGCTGGGCGTGCTGAGCGGCTACTACTCGGGCTGGCCGGAGACGGTCATCATGCGGCTCACGGACATCCTGATGGCCTTCCCGTACATCCTTCTCGCCATCGCCATCGTGGCCGGGCTCGGCCCGGGGCTGCGCAACGCCATGATCGCCATCGCCATCGTGGGCTTTCCCATCTACACGCGCCTCGTGCGCGGCATCGTGCTCTCCGTGCGCGGGCGCGAGTTCGTGGAGGCCGCGCGCGCCCTCGGGAGCACGGACCGGCTGATCCTGCGTGCGCCACATCGTGCCCCAGCTCCTCTCGCCGGTGATCGTGGCCTTCAGCCTGGATGTAGGCGCGAAGATCCTGCGCCACGGCGGGGCTGTCGTTCCTCGGGCTCGGCACCCAGCCGCCCACGGCGGACTGGGGCAGCATGCTGGCCACGGGGCGGCAGTTCGTGATCCTGAGCCCGCACGTGGTGCTGCTGCCCGGGCTCGCCATCTTCGTGATCGTGCTCGCTCTGAACCTGGTGGGCGACGCGCTCCGCGATCTCCTCGACCCGCGCAGCTATTCAAGCTAAGCTCAATCGGTAGTTACACTGGAGAGCGCGCATGCGCAAGGTCTGGATCGAGGTGGCGTTGAACGGCGCCTGGAGTCGGCGGCTGCAACCTGGCATCCCGATTCGGTCAGAGACGATCGTCGCGGAGGTGTCGCGTGCGCGCGAGCGAGCGCCGCCATCATCCACACACATGCCTACGGACAGACGGTGGAAGGCAGACCTTCTGACTGGCAGGTCTACGCCGCATCATCGAGGGCATTCGTGCCGAGGTGGATGTCCCGGTCTATCCGTCTTATCCGCCACGATGCCGATGCCGCGATGCGCTTCGCCCATATCGAGGCGCTGGCCGGCGCGGCCTGCTCGACTTCGCCGTGATCGATCCGGGCAGCGATCAACTTCACCCAGGTCGCAGACGAAGGCCACGGCGCGGCCGGCCGGAACCCTTACATCAATCCCGAAGCCCATGTTCGGCATGCGCTCGACTTCGCCGGCGCGCCACGGCCTCCATCCGGCCTTCGCCATCTACGAACCCGGCTTCACGCGCGCCGGTGCCGCGCTCGCCCGTTGCCGCCGGCGTCAAGACGCCGGTCTATCGCTTCATGTTCTCTGAGACCTTCGCCTTTCGGCTTTCCGCCCAGACCCTACGCGCTCGCCGCCCATCTCGCGCTCCTCGAGGAGGCTGCGGGTTCGGCGCCCTGGATGATCGCGGGGGCTGTCGGTCGATATCCGGCCGCTGATCGGGACGACGGTGGCGCGCGGCGGCCATGATGCGAGTCAGCCTCGAGGACGCGCCGCTCGGCACGACGATGAGCAATCTTGCCTGGGTCGAGGAGGCGGTGCGGATCGTCCGCGACCATGGTGCAGAGCCGGCCTCGAGGTGCGGAGATGCGGCAGGCGCTCGCGCGCAGTGATCCTAAGTCGCCTTCTTCCGCCGCCCTTGCTGCGGACCTCCACGCCCGCCCACTTCTCGTAGAGGAGATGACGCCCGCCATGTCGAGGGCTGCCGAAGCCCTCGGCGTGCGCGGTGTCGTACGTCTGGCGCACGGCAGACGTCACGGGCATGGGCAGTCCGAGGCTGGCCCGCCATGTTCAGGCCGAGCGCTACGTCCTTCCGGGAAAGATTGATGCCGAAATACGGCGTGAAGTCGCCCGCCAGCACGTTGGGGAAGCGCTTGATGAAGTGATGCGAACGGCCGCCGCTCGTGGAGAGGATGTCGTAGAGCCGCTGCGGATCGAGACCCGCGCACGCCCAGCACCATGGCCTCCGCCGCCACCGCCACGTTGCCCACCGACATCACGTTGTTCACGATCTTGAGGATCTGCCCGAGCCGAGCGGCCCGATGTGGTGGATCTCGTGGCCGAGCACGCTCAGGAGCGGGCGGGAGCGCTCGAGCACATCCGCCTCGCCGCCGATCAGGAAGATCAGCTTGCCGCTCCCCGCGTCGGTGGGGCCGCCGCTCACCGGCGCGTCGAGGCGCTCCACCCCTTCGCCTTGGCGGCCTTGGCCACCTCGCGCCAGCTCTCAGGATCCGGTGGTGCTCACGTCGATGAAGATCATGCTCGCCCGCGCGCCGGCGATGGCGCCGTCGGCGGCCTCGTAAGCGCGCCGCACCGTGGCCACGTCGGGCAGGCTTGACGGGACCATGTCCGGAGGCCTCAGCCACGCGGGCCGGTGAGGCGGCAGAGTGACGCCGTCGGCCTTGGCCTTGCCCGCACGCGCCTGGTCGGGCTCGTAGCCCGTTACCACGAAACCGCTCTCCACCAGACGTCGTGCCATGGGCCCGCCCATGGTGCCCATGCCCAGGATGCCGATCCGTGGCTTGTCTGCCATGCCCTGGCTCCTCCCCTTGTGGTCACTCAAGTCGGGTCATCATTGTCTCTCAAACGACGGGAGCCCTATACCATGACGACGCAATTCCATCAGGCGGCTACTTTCTCAGAGTTTTTGTTCCGAAAATCCCGAGTCACTCACTGGGGCAGGGAGCCAACGACCATTTCTCTCGATCCGCCTCCCGGTGCGCCTCGCAGCTCTCCGCCGTGCCCTCGGCCATTCTTTCGCGGAATGAGCGCGGGCGATCACGGACCACCGGGCCAGGTCGCGTAAGGTGGCCTCGGGCAGGGCCGGGCCATTCGTTCCCGCTCGCGCCAGACGGTCGAGCATGGATCGCCCCTGGAAGGCTCCGTTGGCCCAGAAACTGATCCGCCCGTCGAGCTGGACGTTCCGGATCTCCACGCCGGGCACCTGGCTGCGGCACGCCGTCCAGCGGCTCCACGCCTCGTCCTGCGCTGGGGTGTTCTTCACCGTGGAGCAGGCGACCATGAGGAACGCGACGATAGTCGACGTTAGCGTGCCTATGAACGCCCGCCGGGTGGTTACTGGATTCACCTCATCCGCCCGCCCCAGCGGCGGCGGCGGGATCGTCGAGACCCAGCGCCTTGGCGGTCTTGAGGTTGATGACCAGCTCGAACGTGATGCGGCTGCTCCACTGGGAGATCCCCGGGCTTGGCGCCTTCAGATCTTCATCGACATACGCGGCGACACGCCGATTGAGCTCGCGGATCTTGGCGCCGTAGGCTAGGAGTCCCCGTCGTCGGCGGATTCTCGCCACTCGTAGATGGCTGGCAGCCGGTGTCGAGCCGCCAGGGCGATGATGCGCTTCCGGTCACGATTGAGAAGCGGATTCGACAAGACGAACAGGGCGTCGGCACGCTCCACCGCCAGCGTCAGAGAACGCGCCCTCATAGTCGCCGTTCTGGACCTCGACGAGGACCGTCTCTCGATCTTGCAGCGCTCGCGCCGCCTGCTCCGCCTCCTTGGCTTGCGCCGCCTCCATCCTCGTGCCGGAGTTGGAGGGCGATACGGCGCGCGCGCGGCACCCGCCTCCTTGAAAACCTCCACTCGCTTGGCAGCCATGGTGCCCGCCGCCACGAGGCTGACGCCGGTGATGTTGCCACCCGGGCGCGCCAGGCTGGCGACAAGTCCCTTCCCAACAGGATCCTCGACAAACGCCATGACGATGGGGATGACCTTCGTCGCGTTCTTGGCCGCCCGGATAGCGTCCCCACCCGTCGCGAGAATGACGTCCGGCTTCCAGGCCGACCAGCTCCGCTGCGAGCGCCGGCAGGCGTTCGATGCGGCCCTCTGCATGCCGGCGTTCGACGACCAGGTTCTGGCCCTCGACGTACCCGACCTCGCGCAGCGCAGCCAGGCGCTCTTCGGAGCCGTCCCGGGGTTCAGCTCGCCCACCTTGAACACCTTCGCGAGCCTGCTGCGCCTCGACGACAGCGGCCCGCGACGGAAGCACCTGCACCCCGTGCCGGCGAGGGCGCGCGCCGATCCACCATTGGATCTATCGCCGCCCCAGACGACGCGGGATCGTCACGGCGTCGAAGCGCTCTCGGCAGTCTTGAGGTTGATCACCAGATCGAACTTCGTCGACTTGCTCGATGCGGCAGGCTCGGCGGGCCCAGCGCCCTTGAGGATGCTTGTCAACGTAAGTGGCGGCGACGAAAGAGGTCGCCGGATCCGGGGCCGCAGGCACATCAAGCCGCCGGCCTGACAACCCGGCTGAACGGTCACTGATCGACGGTCGATGGCTGTCGGGTTCCGCGATGAGCGCGATTTGCTGCTCGCCGGACTCTCGACGAACATACCGCGCCGGCATTGTCCTTCTTCGCGGTGGCACAGGCCGTCGCGAAACCGCTCATATTCTTCACTTCGAAGTCTGTTGGAGCCGCAAGCTGCAACCCGTGGCCGCCGCGTCCATCGTCGCTGTCGTTGACCCGCTGTCAGGCGCGCTTCTTCACATCCCAGCCAGGCGACCGCAACGCGTGTGGCGCAGGCAGCGCCCGTGACTAGCTGGTCGCTTCTCGCTCGTTGTTCCAGGGCGGGCCGATCGTCAGTCACGGTCGAGGTTTCCGCCGGGCGTGACTGGCGGCGCCCATCACGCGGGGATCGGACGAGGCAATCATGACGATAGGGATCGTAGAGGTCGCTTGTTGCGCGGCACGCGTCGCGTCCGGCCCGGCTGATAGGATGACGGCGGGCTTCGCCTGAACTGCGTCACCGGCGAGACGGATGAAGGTCTCGGGTGCATCGGCCCATTGACGATCGACCACAACTGTTCGTCCTTACGATCCACCCAAGGTCGCCAAGTTGCTTTGTGAACGCGACATACTCGGGCATAGCGCATCGCTGGCGAGCCTGTCAGCAACATCACGAGAGTCTCACGGGCGCCTGCTGGGCACCGGCGGCAAGCGGCGCGGCGAGGAGCACCACACCCGTGCCAGTGAGGAACGTGCGAGCGGTCACCACTGGATCTCATCCGCCTCGCCTCAGCAGCGACGGCGGGATCGTCAGGCCGAGGGCCTTGGCGGTCTTGAGGTTGATGACCAGCTCGAACTTGGTGGGCTGCTCGACGGGCAGGTCAGCGGGCTTGGCGCCCTTGAGGATCTTGTCCACGTAGGTCGGCGGCGCGCCGGAAGCTCTCGCGAACATCGATCCCATATGTCATGAGACCACCGGCCTCTGCGAACTCCTTCGCCCGAATAGATCGCCGGGACGCGGCTCTCGGCCGCAAGCTCCGCGATCCGTGTTCGCTCGGCATAGAACATCGAGGAAGTGATGATGATGACTCCGCCCGCCCGCTCTTTCGTCATCGCCGAGAAGGCACCGGCGAAGTCGCTGGGAGCCCGCGCTTCCAGCACTTGGAGCTGCACCTTCAACGATCCCGCCGCGACCTTTGCCTCTCTCAACTCGAGCGCCTGCGATGGTAACGGTCGGATTCGAGAGCACGGCCACGCGGGAGATTCCGGGAATCGCCTCCTTGAACAGCTGCAGCCGCTTGCCGATCAGCTCCGGCGAGAGAGTGGACATTCCAGTGACGTTTCTCCCCGGCCTCGCCAGGCTGGCCACGAGCCCACTCCCGACCGGATCGTTATGAATCGCCATGACGATGGGGATCGTCGACGTGGCGCGCTGGGCCGCCTCGGGAGCAGGTGCGGCGCCCGCGACGATGACGTCCACTTTGAGCCGAACCAGCTCGGCCGCGAGGGCGGGGAGTCGGTCGGTTCGGTCCCCGTACCATCGGCCCTCGACGAGAATGTTCTGGCCCTCGGCATATCCGAGCTCCCGCATCCCTTGGAAGAATCCCTCCCAGGCGCGCCGGCCCCCGGGCTGTCCGGCGGGGAACTCCCGAGAAGGCCTAACCGATACACTCTGGCGACCTGCTGCGCCTCAGCGGCGGCGGCGCGGCAAAGCACCGCACCCGTGCCTGCCAAGAACGTGCGGCGGTCCACTATTGTCACGAAAACGGTCTCGCGCTGTTGCTATGCTCGCCATGGGCGACAGCGCTCCCAGAAAGGGGCCGACGCCATGACATTCGTGGGATGCGACCTGCACACGCGCATGCAGCAAGTGGCCGTGCTGGACACCGGGACCGGGGAGGTGAGCGAGCGCCAGCTGGGACACGACGGGAGTGCGATCGAAGAGTTCTATGCCGGGTTGCCGGGGCCGGTGACGATCGGGATTGAGAGCACAGGCTACGCCACCTGGTTTCACACCCTCATGCAGCGCCTCGGACACACGCTGCTGGTCGGCGATGCCGCGAAGATTCGCGCCATGGTCGTGCGCAAGACGAAGACGGATCGCCGCGATGCCCTGCATATCCTCGACCTGCTGCGCCACGATCGCTTCCCCACCATCTGGGTGCCCGACCCCGCCACCCGCGATCTGCGGGCGCTCCTCGCGCACCGCATGCGCCTCGTCCGCATCCGCACCATGGTGAAAAATGGCCTGCACGCCATCGCCCTGAACTACCGACTCGCCCGCGGCTCCAAGCTCCTCCGCCAGACCGGCCTCGCCCAACTGCACGCCCTCGCGCTTCCCCGCACACCGCGCAGCGCCGGGATCAAAGCCTCGAGCTGCTCGCGGGACTCACCGCGCAGATCCGTGAGCTGGACGACGCCATCACGACGGCGGCCCTGGCCCATCCCGATGCGCCCGCGCCTCATCACCCACCCCGGCGTCGGCGCCCTGACGGCGCTCGGCCACCATCGTCGTGTTGGGGCCCGTGGCCCGCTTCCACGACAGCAAGCACGTGGTCAGCTACGTCGGCCTGGCCCCGGCCCTCAATGCCTCCGCCGATAAGCATCACCTCGGCCACATCACCAAGCAGGGCAGCCCGCTGCTCCGCTTCGCCCTCGGGCAGGCCGCCGCCCATGCCGCACGCATGGATGCCGATCTCAAGCGCACCTACTTCACGCTCGTGCATCGACGCGGGCGCCCGAAGGCCAAAGTGGCCGTCGCCCGCAAGCTCCTCGTGCGGCTGTTCATTATGCTGCGCGATCAGATCGACTATGACGAGTTCCGCCGGCGGGGCCGCACGGCACCGGCCGCGGCGTAAGGAGTGGCGGACTGACTCGATCCTCCCACGGCACCTGTTCCAGTGCGGGCGTGCTCGGGGTGATTCATGGTCTGTCATGACCGCCTATTGATTGGGCCGCCCCTCTTCGACGACCGTAGGTCGTCGAGATCGAACACGACATCATGCGCCGCGTGCGCGAATGGATGGCTGGTGGACGCTTGCCGCCGGGGATGTCGAGCTGTCGGGTCCGGCCGTCGCGCGGAGAGGCTCCGGTGACGGCTATCAGGGTATGGCCGCTCCGTCGATCGTCGATCCTGAGGCATTTGTGCAACTGCCTTTTCTCTCAGGGCACCTCTAAAAGGAGATCGACAGCCCAAGAGCCTCTTGACCCAACGACCGTTCTCATGGATGGATCACCTCATCCGCCCGCCCCAGCAGCGACGGCGGGATCGTCAGGCCGAGCGCCTTGGCGGTCTTGAGGTTGATGACCAGTTCAGCTCTGTAACCTGCTGTGCCGGCAATGGTCGGCCGGCCTTTTCGCCCTTGAGGATACGCGAAGCCGGTATCAGAGCCCAGCCAGGCGGTATTGTTCCCGTTAGACTGCCACCTGTAGGTCGCTCACGCCGCCGGCGCACGCGAAGTCACTGACCTGATAAGCGTTCATCATTCGCGCTTGCATCCTGGCGATTGCGGATAGCCATCAGGCCAACATTCGTACAGGAAATTTTCCAGAAGGCATTCAAATAATTCTCACCCACTTCATTGGGAATGATTGACGCGGTTGTAACGATCTCTATTCGTTACCGCTGGTCCGCCGGCCTCCTCTCACAATGCGGCGAAGAATACCCAGCTCAAAAAAATTGAGATTATTGCGTGATATTTGCCCTCTTTCTAAATCAGTTCCTTTATCCTCAGCTCCTCCAACGGCAATCAGTTTTCCTTTAGGATTCTCCATTCATTCGGGTTTGATTAACGACAAAAATAATCGAAAAACAGTTTAACGAAAAGACGGTTTAACAGAAGTATGTGAATAAGTGGAGAAGATTTATCTGCCCTTCCAGTTTTTGACTAATATGAGAATACGATGATACCTCCTGCCGCGAGCAAACTACCCCATAAAGCAAACCAACCAGTAGAGATAAGCAGAAACAACCAGATAGCAAATAGATAGCACGACAGGAACGGGATATAACCACATTTTAAAAGGAAGATTTTTAGTTCCCAGCCTTTCCCTTAGCAACACAAGGCCAACCGACTGTCCAATAAATTGAATGATAATTCGCATCGCTAAAATAGAATCAATTGCTTTTTCTAACCTAAGCAGCAAACTGAATATAAATCCAAGTGAGCACAAAAAGATCAGGAAATATATGGAAAGTCCTTTGTGGGATGAAGTTTTGAAAATACTTGAAAAAAATTCCCATCCACAGCCGCTGCATAGGGGATCCTCGAATAACCCAACACCACAGCAAACAAAGATGCTAATGCGATCCATAATATTAAAACTGTAATAATGATCCCTGCCGTGTTGCCATAAATCCGTTCCATAAAAATGCTTACTAAATGCTTCTCACCGGGTTTTATCTCCTGCCAGGAGATCACGCTCATTACGCTTATATTCATCAGCAAATAAAGCATAGTTATACCCGGCAATGGATATGAAGATGCTTCGCGGAATATTTCTTGCGGGTTGTTTTATTTCTCCCCCGAGGTGGCAAACGTTATAATAACCCAGGTAACTATACACTGTTTTTACAGAGCCCTGCCCTATTGCTGCCCAGAAGGCATATTGAAAGAAAGACTCTTCACCTATAGGGGCCAGGCGAACTGAATGTTGAACATGAGAAAAACCACTGACTATGATCCACACTACGGTCAAGATCACGACTATCCAAAGTGCAACTGAAATTTTTCCGATCGTTTCGATCTTACGGTAGAGCAAAATAAAAACGATGACGACCAATCCGCCTGAAATCAATTTTTGCTGCAACCAATTCATGTCAATGATATAAGACAGATATTGAGCAAACCCGATCGCACCAGAGGCAACTACCAGCGGAGCCTGGATACAAGTTTGCCACACAAATAAAAACTTACCAGCCCTCCTCCATTTCTTACCATACCCGATACGCAGAAAATTGTATGAGCCACCAGCTAGAGGATAGGCCGCCCCGAGCTCGCTCCATATCATCGCATCGACAAAAGCAGTGAAAGCTCCAAAGATCCATGCCCACAAAAACAAGCCATTATGAAAATAACTCACGACAATTGGCATCACCACGAATGGTCCGATGCCTACCATATCGATCATATTAATAGCTGATGCCTGGAGTAAATTTATTTTACGGGAAAGGGCCAAAGAATTTTTGTTTACGGTTACCCATTAACTTTTGCAAAAGTGGTAATTCCTTCTACCAACAGATCAAGGTTCCCGATCGTTGTGTACACATTGGGCGTAATCACGAACACCATGGATATTTTCCCATTCAATGCCTACGGTATGAATTTTATAATTATCAAAAGGAATGTTTCAAGATCAGCGGGCTTTTTCCCTTCAATACCCACATTGCCAATAGCGCATCCCCATTTTGGGTTTAATGATGTGTTGAGTCTTTACTTTCGGAATATCTTTCACTTTTTCCATCCAGTAATTCTTTAAATACCATAAACGCTTTTTCTTTTCTTTCGCTGCCGATCATTTCATGAAACTCAAGCGCTTTTCCGATAGCTTGTTCGATAAAGAAAGGTCTTGTTCCAAGATTTTCAAATTTGCGGATGTCATCCTTTCAATGGATCATCGCTGGTGGCAAACAACGGATAAATATTTTTGATCTTTTCTTTTTTACATACAGCATACCACTCCCAATTGGCGCATACAGCCATTTATGCAGACTGCTGGCAAAATAATCGCACCCAAGATCAGGAACTTTGAAACTCAAAATGAGCGAAACTGTGAGCCCCGTCAACTAATTACCTCAATTCCTCTTTTATGATGCTTCGTCTGCAATTTTTTTACCGGGAGTATTTGTCCGTTCCAGTTAATAATATGAGTGATGTGAACGAGCTTCGTTTTTGGAGTAAAGGCTTTCTATATATTGTTCCGCCAAATAGTTTTCGTCTTCACTTGGGAGGTCAAGGTTTATCCAGATCATTTTTATCCCATCCCGTTTTTGCCGCTGGTTGTAAGCATTTACCATGTTGGGATAATCCTGCCTGGCGCGCTACTACTTCATCGCCTGGTTTTAATTGCAAACCGAAGATCACTGTTTCCAGCCCTTCGGATGAATTACGATTAATGGCGATCTCCTCTGCGTCACAACCAGCCAGCTTAGCCAGGTTCCTTCTTAATGGTTCGCGTCCCTGGTCAAGAATTCGCCACATATAATAGCTTGGTGCTTCATTGCTATAATCATAAAATCGCTTCACAGCTTCCTGAACAGGAATAGGTGCGGGAGAGACGCCGCCATTGTTCAGATTGATCAATCCCGGCGAGACCGTAAATGATTGCTGAATATAATACCAAAAATCTTCGTCAACTGCAAGATCACTTTGGCGAAATACTCTCTGGATTCCCTTAGTACTCTTTCAAGATTTCGACTCCAGGCAGGCTTTGCAATGGAGGCAAAAAAGCAGTAGCAGAAAACGTTCCTGCTTTTTGCAAAAAGCGGCGACGATTCGTGGCTGGCATGACGGTCAATTTATATTAAAATGTAGTTAAAAATGAAGTGAGTGAGTCAGGAAGGATCTTTAACAGAGCGAGCAACAAGGGAATATCCAGAAAACTAATAAGTATTTAACAGAACCATTTACTCGGTCCGTTGATCATTCAAAATGTTTTTTAAGTATATATCACTTTGTTCTTTGAGAATTTTTCTTTTTTGAAAAATTCGACATCCGCTGCCATCATTTCCTTTACCAGCATGCCCAGGTCATATTTGGGTTGCCATCCGAAGCTTTGTTTTAGCTTTGGTTGGGTCGCCAATCAACAGATCAACTTCAGTTGGCCGGTAATATTGCGTATCAATAGCTACTACTTCTAATCCTTCCTCCAACTGATGGTCGGGATCAGAGCAGGACACGACATAGCCTTTCTCATCAGCACCTTTCCCACGAAAAGCGATCTCAATTCCTACTTCAGCAAACTGACAATCTCACAAAATCCCTTACACGAGTTGTAACGCCCGTTGCAATCACAAAGTCTTCGGGAGTTTCCTGTTGCAGCATCAACCACATTGCTTCTCACATAATCTTTAGCATGACCCCAGTCACGCTGTGCATCGAGGTTACCAAGAAATAATTTGTTTTCGAACCCAGGGGCAATTTTAGCAACTGCACGGGTGATCTTGCGAGTTACAAATGTTTCCCCCGCAATGGGCTTTCGTGATTGAACAAAATACCATTACAGGCAAACAGATCATAAGCTTCTCTATAATTAACAATGATCCAATAAGCGTACAATTTTGCTACGCCATATGGGCTGCGCGGATAGAAAGGAGTTGTTTCCTTTGGGGAATTTCCTGCACCAAACGCATACAGCTCCGAAGTAGAGAGCCTGGCAGAGTTTTGTCTTCTTTTCCAATCCCAGGATGCGTATGGCTTCCAAAATCCGCAAGTGTCCCAATACCGTCGGCATTAGCCGTATATTCAGGATTCTCAAAACTCACTTTTACGTGGCTCATGGCGCCAAGGTTGTATATCTCGTCCGGCTGCGTTTGTTGAATGATCCTGATGAGGCTAGGACCATCCGTCAGATCACCATAATGCAATTTGAACCGGACATCTTTCTCGTGTGGATCCTTATATAAATGATCAATACGGGCGGTATTAATAAGAGAGGAGCGCCTTTTGATGCCATGCACCATGTAGCCTTTCTCAAGTAACAGATCGGTTAAATAAGCTCCGTCCTGGCCGTTAACTCCAGTGATCAATGCTGTCTTCATAATAATTTATAAAGGAAATGATTTATTAGGCAATTTGCAACAATTTTTGATTTGCCAAAAATCGTTATAGGCTTGTTGAATTCCCTCTTAGTTCCGTGACCGGTTTCCAGCCAAGAGTGTTGATACGGGAACTATCTAATAGTTTGCGCGGGGTGCCGTCTGGCTTGGAGTGGTCATATATGACCTCACCTTCATAACCGATAATATCTTTGATGATTTCGGCGAGTTCGGCGATCGTGTAATCTGTTCCTGATCCAACATTGATTATTTCCTTCTCATCATACTTCTCCATTAAATAGAGACAAGCATCCGCAAGATCATCTGCAAAAGAAACTCCCTGCGCGGCGTGCCAGTTCCCCAGATGGTTACCTTATCATGATTTTTAAATTTAGCCTCATGAAATTTTCGGATCAACGCAGGTAACACGTAGAGAATTTTGCGGATGATAATTATCCCCGATCCCGTAAAGATTGGTTGGCATTACGCTGATAAAGTTGGCGCCGTACTGAGTTCTGATATGCTTCGCAAAGTTTGATGCCAGCAATTTTAGCAATAGCATATGCATCATTGGTCGATTCCAACTCTCCGGTCAGCAAATATTCTTCTTTATAGGTTGGGGAGCAAATTTTGGATAAATACAGGAACTGCCAAGAAAGAGTAATTTTTTGACCACCCGAATTCGCCGCAGCATGAATAATGTTTGCCTCGATCATCAGGTTGTCATACAGGAAATCTGCTTTATAATTGTTATTAGCTAAAATACCTCCAACTTTAGCCGCAGCCAGAAAACGTATTCAGGTTGGTATTCTTTGAAAAAATTATCAGTCCTGGTTTGACTTCTGAGATCCAGTTCAGAAGAAGTCTTTTTGATGAGATTTGTGATAGCCTTTTTTCTTTAACAACCGGTCAATCGCGGAGCCGACCATTCCATTATGTCCTGCAATGTAGATTTTACTATTTAAATGCATATTTAAAGTAAGACACTTTTATTTTGGAGCAATGGTTTTAACCATCACATCCGCATCAGTAGTTTCCAATTCGGCAACCATCATATATCCCAATGATGGAAGCTCGACCTTGACGGATTTATTTTTCAGCGCAATAACACCATTCCCATATTTCTTGAATGAGTCACCATCGATTTGCTCTGGCTCATTCATATTCACCTGGATTTTCTCTAACCGGATGTTGCTATGTTCATCAAGAAATTGCTTGATAGCCTCAATTTCCGAGTTGCGAACAATTGCTGGCCTGCCTAACCAATACACAAAGTTAATCACTCCATCTATTTGTTTCAGAGATAAAGTTCACTTTCAGTGATCTTTATAAATACAAAGTAAGCAAATAAAGGTTCATTCACCAGCTTCTTCCGGTCGCTCCACTGCCTCAATACCTTATTAATAGGACAATAATTGTCAATTTTTTTGCGGGTCAAGATTTCTGTCACTCTCTTTTCGAAGCGTGGTTTTGTGTGGACCGCAAACCATTTTTGTTCTCATCCATAATCAGCGTTAAAGTTTACATTCCTACGATGAGCAGGAAATAATTTCTGCTGGTTCTTCACAGTATGGAAGTTGCACCTTAACTGATTTTTATACTAACGAATTAGATTTCATCAATCAGGATACCGATCAACAATCTTCATTTGGGGTATGGATGTGAACTCAATCTTGCTCTTACCTATAAATATCTCATCATTTCGAAAATCTGAGCTTATATTTTCATGAGTGTTTATAGCGTTAGCAGAAGAAAAAACCAAGGGCTTAACGAAGGATGTAGGAGACGTTGGCTTACGAAGGATTAGGATAACGCTCCGCAAGTATATTAAAATAATTTCACAAATGCAATATTGTTATCAACATAGCAATTCTATTGCGCAATTAAAGATCTTTTAAACTCCAGAAACGTTGGTGCTAAGTTCGGGAAAAAAACTTTCCGTAGCTATCGTATTTTTACTTCTCTTGAAACATTTTATCGGATTGAGCAAACTACCTAAATGGAATTTGTCTTTTGAGCACAGAGCAGGCATCATTTCATCTATGACCGGTCTTATTTACCAGGTTTATAATGATCTTTTACACAAATTCGGGTTTAAAATATTTTTTCTGGATTCAGTAATAAAATCGAGGGAGTGAATTTCTTTATGCACAAACAAGCCATCCCATTTGGAAGTTTCGTTTAATTTTATTCCAAAGCATTGAAATGGCGAGAATAAAAATTGAATTGCCTCGAGAAATTCTCTTTTGAAACGATTATTCCTATCCGGATAACGGATCTGAACTACGGCAATCATGTGGGCAACGATACCATATTGTCTATACTCCATGAAGCGAGGGTGCAATATCTAAGACATTATGACCTTGAGGAATTGGATTTTGCGGGGGTTGGTTTTGATCATGAATGACGTGGCTGTTGAGTTTAAAAATGAAATATTCTATGGCGAAAGGATCATAGCTTCCGTTACGGTCAGTGATATCTCCAAATTTTCTTTTGATGTGTATTATAAGCTCGAAAAAGGAAAATAATGATAAAAGGATCCTGGTTGCCCTTGCTAAAACAGGCATGGTCTGCTATAATTACAGCGCAAAAAGGTCGCGGCAGTACCGAAAGAAGTGAAGGATAAATTAGGATAGACCGATTAAAATTATTTATTCCGGGAACTGGTTCCATATCTTCCAGCTTTCTTCTGCCTGGCAAACGAGCATATCGTAGCCATTTTGAATAATAGCTCCTTTTCTCTTCGCCTTTTCTAAGAAATAAAGTCTTTGGAGGATTGTAGATCAGATCAAACAAAAATGCTTTGGAGTAATCGCTTCGAAGGGCAAGGGTAGAATTTCTCTGACCTTTGGATACATACCGACAGGCGTTGTATTAATGATCAATTTGGTTGTTTCCAGAACAGATGGGAGTAAGCTGCTCATAAGTGATGTTATTTTGCGAGCGTCGACGGGAAACATATGTATAATGAATCTGATTCTTTTTCAAAACAAATTCCACCGCTTTGGCTGCTCCACCTGTTCCCAATATCAAAGCATTTTTATGCTCGGGTTTGAAGTTTAGTAAGGAGTGATTTTCGAAACCGATGACATCAGTATTGAACCCGACCAATTTTCCATTCATTATCTTGATACAATTACAGGCGCCTGTCTGTCTTACCAGCTCATTTTTCTCATCCAAAAACGATAAAACAGATTCCTTATACGGAATCGTTACATTTAACCCTTCCAGGTCGGGATGATCTTCAATGATCTTTGGCAGCTCCGTGATATTTGCCAATTGAAAATTCTCGTACCGGCAATCTTTAACTGCTTCCGTCTTAAATTTTTCACCGAAATAATCTTTGGAGAAAGAATGTGTTAATGGATAACCGATCAGTCCAAACAGGCGCATTAGCTCTTGTCATTTAAAAATAAACTGAAAGTATCACCGCGTAAACCGATGCGCATAGATTCAAGAGGTAATACTTCTGAGGGGGCTATGTTGCCAAGGTTTACGTTGCAACCTAATAGCTCAATAAAATAAAGTTGTTGTCCTTTCTGAGGAGCTTCCCAAATAATCTTTTCTTCTGGTATTTGTGTCAGAATTTCCTGTACCAGGCCTTCCCTTACTTCGCCCGATCCACGGTAAATGCCCACATTACCTGACTCCCTTGCTTCAGCAATTACATAACTCGCACCGGCATTCAATTCAGCCCGCATAAGTTCGATCCATTTATAAGGAGGAATGATATGCTCAGCATCCTTACTACCTACCTCACTCAAAACAATTCCATACTTCGTAAGCTTTTCAATATATCCGCATTTTTCTGCATGAGGAATGGTTATAGATCCATCACTAACTTCCATATAGCGGATGCCAAAATCCTTACATACCTGTATATAATCATCAAATTGATTACGAATCAAAAAGCTTCAAATAAAGTACCTCCAAAATAAACAGGTATATCTGCAGAACTGTATATCTCAAGTTTTTCTTTGAGGTTCGGGGTAACAAAAGAAGTTCCAAAACCCAGCTTCACTATATCTACATGGGGACGTGAAACGCTTAAAAAGTTTTGAGCTTCGTTTACGCTTAATCCTTTATCCATTACCATGGTAAGACCTCGCAGTTCTTGGCTTTTGATGCCGATCGGGAATTTGTGTCAGATTAAAATTCATCACCAGTGACTTTTTTAAGCGGCGCAAAAATAAGGAAGAAGACTGAAGACGCAAGTAAGAAGAATCAGGGTCTCAGAAATTCGTTTTAAATCGATTTGTTTCGTTTGAACTTTGCCAATATATCTACCACCTGCTGATTCTGAAGAATGGATGGATTAAGTTCAACAAATCGTTTTAAAAGCTTGGGTGCCTTTTCCATGGCCCTCTCAAGGTAAAGGATCGCTTCCTTTGATTTTCCCATGGCGAATAAGATATTACTGAGATAGAACATAAATAATGGCTTACCCTGGGTTAAATGCAGGGCTGCCAATACCTGCTCTTTGCTTCTTCCAGAAAATGGGCCTTTGTATAAACAACGTATTAGTGCTTCCCAACCGGATGTATTTTTTGGCCGAACCCGAACCACATTGGAAAGATATTGTATAGCCTCTTTGAACGCGCCAACCTGAATTTACACTCACCCATCAGCAAATTGTATTCGGGCTGCAGGCGATGGATCTTTAAAGCATTATCCAATTGTTTAATGGCGCTTTCCCACTGTCCTTCATTATAGTAGGTACAGGCAATTTTATAAAAGATCTTACTGTCTTCGGCATTCATATGTGAGGCCTTGCGATAATAAAACCTGGCCTGCGCATAATTGTGTAACCGGTCGTAGCAATGACCGATGGCCTCAAAGATCACATCTTCCGGTTTAGATAACTCCAATACCTTTTCCAGCGCTTCAATAGCTTCTTTGAACTTCCGTAAACGGATATAGGCATCACCCATATTTCGATAGGCGTAATCAAATTTTTCATCGATCGTTATGGCATATTGATAGGAATCAATTGCTTTCTCATAAAGTTTCAATCCCTGGTAAGCTGCGGCAAGATTAAACCAGGCGAGTTCATTATAAGGAAAATCATCAATGATCTTTTGATGGAGTTTGATACTTTCTTCGCTTCGTCCGGTAAAATCGGTCCAGAAACAAATTTTATATAACGCTTCCTCGTTATTAGGTCTTGTTCCAGGATCAACTTAAGACAATCAAATACCTTGTCAAATTCTTCGTAATCATCATAAACATCGGCCAGCTCAAATAGCAGTTCAATCCTTTCCTCTCCGTCAAATGAATGCAACGCTTTTTCCAATAATTCGACCGCTTTTTCCTGCTGATCAAGGGCCAGCAAAACGTCGGTTTTTAAAATATATAGGTTTATATCGCCACCGTCAAAAAGCTCGGCCTGTTCCAAAATTTTTAAAGCATCATGGTAACGCCTGAGAGATAATAAAATATCTGCTTTTTTGATAAGAAGGGAAGAAGAAAAAGGATACTGCTCAGAGCCAAGTTCCGCAGCCTCCAACGCTTTTTGAAGATCCTCATTTTCATCATAAAATTCAACGATCTTTTCAAAGGCTTCTTCGTCAAGAAATTTGTGGCTGCGACCTGTTTTTAGATTCTCATATTGTTTTAATAAGTCATTTATTTCGTCTTTATTTTCCCGGTAAGGATTCTCTTTCATGTCTGGATTTTAGGAAAATTACCCTCATAAAGGTAAAAAATCACAGGTTTCTGTAACATTTTTTCGATTTGTCCGTTAAATAAATATTAAAAGATGTGACAAGCGGTTGGATTTATGATTATTTTTTCTTTTAATTTTGTAGAGAAATGTCAATTAACCAATCAACCATACTAAAAATTGTGAGGAGAACCGCAGTAGTTTTATTTCTGGCGGTTTCTGCGATCAGTGCTTTTGCAGTTCTTGGTGATAAAGGGAAAACTCCAAAGAACCGTTCGCTCCTGTCAAATGAAAATTTTACATTGGTTCGCGGCAGTTTCTCGTTAAAGTCAAACTACAATTTCAGAGGGAGCCAGGTTATCAATCCCGCTCAGAAAAACGAATACATTAATTTAAACACTGTAGTTACTTATCAAAAGGGTAATACAACTTATATAGTACCGCTCAAGAAAAAGATTTTTATTACTACTCAAAACGCTGGCTTTACTATCAATCATTGATCATTTACCAGCGACTTTACTTTCCTTATATGTCATTCTTCTGAATCCTGTTTTAGGCAGATCGAACTTTGATGCAGGAACGGGATCAAAACTGATCTTAGAGGCGGTGAATATTACCTTACTCTTACCCAAATTAGATTCGTATTCAAGAGCGAGGCCGGGAAGAGTTCTGTTGCTGTATTGAAAATTTTGATTTTCAGGAATAAGTTCCGTCGTATAATAAACTATAAAACTCTCGCCATTTTTTAGTTTTCCTATAGCCTTGCGGCAGTTATAGCCGGCAATGATTTTATATTCATCCTGGTACGTGAAGGTGACGCTATCATATTTTTGATTCGCTTCTATCCAATCAGAAGGAGTCATACTGATCATATACTTTTTCTCTCCATATTCCTTAAGCACATCGACGTTGCCGGTTCTTCCATCGATGATAGTTGATTGGGTACCGAACACACTCACTAATTCTGAACGGCTCAATTTGCCCTTTATGTAGATTGTGTTGGTAGCACCATCAAAACCCATCTGCCAATTTAGGGTTCGGGTCGTTTGTATTTACAACCACATTATAAACTATGCTACCCTCTGAAAATTTTTTTGGGCTAAAAGAGGAACAATGAAAAACAAAAGTAGAACGAACAATATCAGGGATTTTTCTTTCATGCTTTATGATATAGGATTGCCAACAGCAAGACGTAGCAAATTAGTTAATTAGTTGCTCTTAGGAAAAACCTTGTGGCGCAGAAATATGCTAAAATCAGCGACGGTTCTTTTGCTGGAGCTCTTTCATTTTTTCTGTTGTTCCTGCATTTGCTGCATTCGCTCCTGCCATTTTGATTGTGTCTTTGGTTTTTTCCGGTTCTCTTCAATCTTTGCCAGGATTTTATCATGGTCAATAATGTAGTTCTGAATAACAAACTGAAGTATTAATGTAATAATATTAGAAACCGTATAGTACCAGGTCAAGGCTGATGGAAGACGATTAAATATGAATAAAAGAAAGAATGGAAAAATATAAGGCATGTACTTCATCACCGGGTTTGATTGATCCGGAGACATAGTTGTATTCATGCTATATAATGAAATAAGGAAGCTGGTAATAACAGCTGTGATCGTAAACAGACTGAGATGACTTCCCAATAAGGGGATATTTACTCCAAATTTTATTACATCATCAAATGCTGAAAGATCCTTTGCCCATAAAAAACTTTGACCACGAAAAGAAACATTAGAATTGAAAAAACTATAGAGTGAGAAAAAGATGGGGATCTGGACCAGAGCTGGTAAACATCCTGCAAACTGGTTCACCCCGGCTTCCCTTGTAAATTTCATTTGCTCCATCGCATATTGCTGTTGTTCAGGATATTTCTCTTTTAGCTTTGCCAGATCTGGCCTCAAAACCTTCATTTGTGCACTGGTTTTATAGCCGGGATACATTAATGGAGAAGTTATTGTTCTGATGAAAATAGTTAGCAACGCAATTGCCAGGCCCATGCTTGCTGTAAAGCTTTTGATAAAATCAAATACCGGTATCACAATAAACCTGTTCACTGGTCTTACAAAGGCATAAGCACCCTGTCCCAGGTTTATCAATTTTTCAAAATTCAATTCATGTTGCTTCAGCATTTTAAAATCCGCCGGGCCATACAAAATGCTAAAAGGAATGGAAGCAGAGCTAGCCTTCGGTACCTGTACCTTCAAATAAGCGGTGGATTGAACGACCGTTTTCGCAGTGTCAGCAGGAATGATCCATTCCATTCGCCCTGTTGAGAGATTGTTCTTTATTACCAGAAAAGTATTGAAGAACCGCTGCCTGATGCCGATCCATTTTACCGGTTTTATCAAATTCCTTACTGCTTCTGCGGCCGATCGTGTGATAATCAAAATCGCCATCCATGATATAACCTACCTGTGTGTTCTGTTTTTCAAAACTTAGATCGGACTCCTGTTGAATTGCTTTATATCTCCAAATCAAATTTAATCCATCCTCCAGCAGTTTATTTGCTCCCTCTATTTGAACCGTAAAGTCAATCATGTAATCATTCGGTCGTATCGTAAAAATGTGTTTTATCGTTTGGTTACTATCAGAGGAAAGAGAGCCTATGACGGTTTGTGAGCCATCCGGGTTTTTTATGAGAGTATCAATAAAATTTAATGTTGAAATATTGGTCGCTCCATTAGAGGTATTAATGCTGTAATCAATCTTATCATAGTCAGTACCAGCAAGTTTGACTGGCGTGCTATCAAGACCATTGAATTTTGTCAATTCAACTCTCTTTGGGCTGACCGCCCTTAGAAGTAAAAGTAATTGACATCACGCCATTATTCACCGTCAAAAACTTCTCAGGACCAAAAACTGCTTTCTGAAATTGGCCAGACTCCTTTATTTTATTTAAAGTATCTGTGTGTAAAGAATCCTGTTGTGTGGCAACGGAATTTTGTTTTGCCTGCACCGCACTGATGGAATCTTTCTTTGCCTGTTCGATTGCCTGTTGTTCCGGGCAGCTGTCTGTTCCTTGCTGGTCCACCAAAAATAACCGCCAAATAAGAGTGCCAGCACTATAAAACCTATAACCGTATTACGATCGAAATTCATTCACTATTTTTTAAAAGAAGGGCAAAGATAGGATGTTACGGGTTACGAGCTAAGAGTTATGAGCCACTGGTTTCTTAATGTTGATCAAAGGCATTTTGGTCGGCAAAATATGCCAGTAATACTCCCCGACCACAGAAACACAACCTGGACACTAAAGGTGACCACCTAAATAAAATCTTTCATCACCCGGCGCCTATCCTGTAAATTTGCTACATGCGCCGCACCATTGAAATTATTGGGAGCAGTTTTAAAATGGCCATGCAGGAGTTGTGGAAGAATAAACTCCGCACTTTCCTTTCATTGTTTGGTATTACCATTGGGATCTTCTGTATTATCGGTGTGCTAGCCACTGTTAATAGCCTGGAGCATAATATTCAAACTGAGATCAAAAGCCTGGGCACAAATACTATCTATATTGATAAATGGGATTATAGTGCAGGCGGCGGACCGGATTATCCATGGTGGAAATTTGTAAAACGGCCTGAACCAAAATTTGATGAGATAAAGCAGATCAAGGAAAGAACGCCAAGTGCAAAATATGTAGCTTTTAATATTAACGCCAATGACAATGTCGAGTATGAAGACAACTCGCTTTCAGGTGTAAACCTGTACGGCAATAGCGAAGAATTTCAAAGTATACAGCCAGTAGATATTGCTTATGGCCGTTATATCACAGAATCTGGAGTTTGATCATGGGAGCCCCGTCATTGTAATAGGCAATGAAGTGGCGGAAAAATTATTTGTATCCGCCGAAATAGCGGTGGGTAAATTAGTACAGGTTCGCGGAAAAAAGGTGCAAGGTGATCGGCGTTGTAAAAAACAAGGTAAGAGCATGATCGGTGGCTGGCAGTTTGACCAAAGCGTGATCATGCCATATAAATTTGCGCGCAATATCCTGCTGGCTAAAAATTCAAACCCGGTGATACTCGTACAGGGAAAAGATAATTTACGAAGCGTAGCATTGAAAGATGATTTGAAAGGAGCTATGCGTGCCATTCACAAATTAAGCCCTACACAGGATGATGATTTTGCTTTAAATGATATCAATGATTTTAGCGAAGCCGTCAGTAATATTTTTGGACCGTTGAATACAGGAGGATGGATCATTGCGGGTATATCGCTGCTTAGTCGGAATGTTTGGCGTTGCCAATATTATGTTTGTGACCGTCCGTGAACGCACCAGCCAGATCGGTCTGAAGAAAGCAGTGGGCGCCAAAAACAGAATAATCCTTACTGAATTTTTATTAGAGTCCGCTTTTCTTGTGTCATCATTGGTGGATTGATGGGGTTGCTTCTTGTATTCATTCTTACTAAAATTTTATCAGGTGCATTGAACTTTCCTGTATTTATTTCAAGCAGTAATCTTTTTACTGCTATTACCATTTGCATTGTTGTGGGTATAGCCGCAGGTATTATCCCCGCATCACAAGCAGCGAGAATGGATCCTGTCGCTGCGATACGGGGTAAATAAACCCCAATCCACTAAAGGGAAGTTACAAAATATCCTGAGTAGTCAATTATTCCTTCTTTTGTAGAAATCTACTATAAAGGTGCAAGATGAGAAAATAAAGAAAGTCTAAATCTAAGTTCCCCTTCAGGGCACAGAGGGCATCACAATTCTAGCAATAGAATCTTCCTGCGATGAAACATCGGCTTCAGTTTGCCGGAATGGAAGGATCTTATCAAATATTACGGCTAATCAAACTGTTCATGAGAAATATGGTGGAGTTGTTCCTGAGCTTGCAAGCAGGGCTCATATTCAAAACATAGTTCCCGTCGTTGATACAGCACTATCATCTGCCAACTACCTATTATCAATCTGTTGATGCAATTGCCTTTACCCAATCACCGGGTCTCATCGGTTCACTATTAGTTGGGAGTCAATTTGCAAAATCTCTTGCTCTTGCGTTGGATAAGCCTTTGATCGCTGTGCACCATATGCAGGCCCATGTACTGGCTAATCTGATCGATGATCCAAAACCCAATTTCCCTTTTTATGTTTAACAGTGAGTGGCGGTCACACACAAATTGTTTTATGTGAATCGCCAACCAGGATGAAAGTGATCGGTGAGACCATTGATGACGCAGCAGGAGAAGCCTTTGATAAATCGGCGAAATTACTGGGTCTTCCTTATCCCGGCGGCCCGTTGATCGACAAATATGCAAAAGAGGGTAATCCAGATCGTTTTCATTTTCCAGAACCACAAATCCCTGGATTGAATTTTAGTTTCAGCGGGTTAAAGACTTCCATTCTTTATTTTTTACAAAATGCAGGAAAAAGCCACGTTTACAAAGAAGAGAGTATTGCTGACTGACGAAGAGCAAAAAAATTTATCGAGGAAAATCTCGCTGATCTCTGTGCATCCATTCAACAACGCATAGTAAGTATCTTATTGAACAAGCTGAAAAAAGCAGTCATACAAACAGGGGTCCTAGGATGTCTGCATAGCAGGTGGGGTTTCTGCAAACAGCGGACTGCGTACAGCATTCCAGGAGACAGGCGAGAAATATCATTGGAACACATTCATACCCGCCTTTCAATACTGCACAGACAATGCTGCCATGATCGCCATTACCGCTTATTATAAATTTCTTGAGAAAGATTTTGCTGATCTTTCGGTCACCGCGAGTGCAAGAGCGAACTGGTAACGCAAGACACTAGATTCAAGGCTAACGTACTCAAGTTGATAAATCTGTTCCATGTTTCTTGATGTCATGTATCTTGTGCCTTAGTCAATGTCTAACTCTTACTTTCAATTCAAACAATTCATTATCCACCAGGATCGTTGTGCAATGAAGGTTACGACTGATGCCTGCTTGTTTGGAGCATGGGTTGCTGAAGAAGATAAAAGTGAAAAGATAATAACTAAAAGCGTTCTTGATATTGGAACTGGAACTGGTTTATTGAGCCTGATGTATGCTCAAAAAATTTCATTGGCTATTATTGACGCAATAGAGATTGATGAAGACGCATATACCCAGGCAGAAGAAAATGTTGCGGCTTCACCGTTTGCAGAAAGAATAAACATCATTCATGATGATGTCAAAAGGTTTACTTTTTCCAAAAATATGATTGTATCATAAGCAACCCTCCGTTTTATGAAAAAGAGATCAGCTCAGACAATGAAAAGAAAAATATTGCTCACCACCATTCGGGTCTGCTGTTTGAAGAATTGCTGGGTATCATAAAAGGAAATCTTTCCTCATCCGGAACTTTTTACCTATTGCTTCCCTTTAAACGGAACGAAGAGATAAAAAATTATATTGAAGCAAGATCTATACGTTTCAAAATTGTTTTTGTAAAACAATCAACGAAACATAATTATTTCCGTATAATGATCGCAGGAAAATTAAGCCAGGAAGACCATTCTGAAACTCTTATCGAAGAAATTTCAATCTGGGATGATCACCAACAATACAAAGAAGAGTTTAAAGAATTACTGAAAGACTATTATTTATATCTCTAATCCCTATCCTATTCCTGCTTTTTTCGTCTTGCTTTCGTTCTTTTTCGTAAGCTCTTAAGATTTGTTTTACCAGCCTGTGACGCACAACATCATCTTCATCCAATTCAATATGAGCAATGCCATCAATATTATTCAAAATGCGCACAGCAGTTTGTAACCCACTTCTTTGATTCCTCGGTAAGTCAACCTGTGTGATGTCACCGGTAATGATCGCTTTTGCATTCGCTCCAATACGGGTCAAAAACATCTTTATCTGGAGATCAGTGGCATTCTGCGCTTCATCCAAAATGATAAATGCATTATCAGCGTACGGCCACGCATATATGCCAGGGGAGCGATCTCGATCGTTCTTGTGCTCATATAATACCCCAGCTTGTCCGCAGGGATCATATCATCCAGTGCATCATATAGTGGACGCAGGTAAGGATCGATCTTTTCTTTCAGGTCACCGGGCAAAAACCAAGGCTTTCACCCGCCTCAACAGCAGGACGCGTAAGAATGATCTTTTTACGTGCTTATTTTTCAACGCCCGTACTGCAAGCGCAACTGCCGTATATGTTTTACCCGTGCCGGCAGGACCGATGGCAAAAACAATATCATTTTTTCTGCCTGTTGCACCAGCTTTTTTCTGGTTAGCCGTTCGTGCACGAACGCTCTTTCCATTAGGGCCAAAAACTAAAATGTCATTGGGATTACGCTCGATAAAATGATCGATGGCTTCAGCATCGTCACCTCCGAGTATCTGCTCAAAATAATTTTCGCTCATGTGCCCGTTACGTTCAAGGTATTGCACAATGAGATCAATTTTTCCCTGGCGTTTTCTACTTGCTCAGGAGCGCCACTTAACTTAAGCTGTGTGCCTCGTGAAAGAATTTTTAAAAGTGGGAATTTTTTTTGAGGATGTCGAGCTTACCATTATTTACTCCGAAGAACTCAATAGGGTTTACGGTTTCAAGGTTGATGATCGTGTCTGTCAATGCGCTTCAATTTAAGTTTTCATAATGCCGTTAACGTGGACGGTTCGTTATCGGTGTTTTCGCTGCTTTAAGGAAGTAACTTATCGTTTCTAAAATAACTGATTAAATTACTGGTTTCCTAAAGGTAATTATTCACAACTGTTAATTAAAAAAATGTGCCGTAATTTTTGGTTAAGAAATCCTGACAAAAATTCTATATTGTATTTAACCAAACCTAATTATTATGGAACAAGATTATGATCGTTCATTTACCCTCTTCTACAATCCTGCTTTTATCATTTGTTGGTTTGCTATTGTAATTTTCCTGCTTGCTGCACCAATGGAAAATTTACACAAAGGCAGGTCAGATCCTGGCTGGGCCTGCATTATTCCCATTTACAATGTTTATATCATGCTTAAAATTGTTGGCAAACCCTGGTGGTGGCTTTTGTTAATGCTGATTCCGTTTGTCAATATCATCTACGCCATCTGGATGACCAATATGCTATCTAAAAGTTTCGAAGGATGAAGGTTTTACAGTTGGTCTTCTTCTCTTATCATTTGTTTTCTATCCAATACTTGGTTTTGGAAGCGCAAAATATTTAGGGCCCTTATGGCGATCCTGTTGCTTTCAGAGCCTACCAGGAGCAACATAAATTTGATTTTGAGAATAAATAAAAGGATGTAATAACTATAAAATGCCGGAGAGACAGATCCCGGCATTTTGTTTATGAAGTTTTTTCAAAGCTTACACATTCTTTCACTCCTTTTCAGTATAGGCCATCCCATATTGTTTTAATACATCATCAGGTACACTCATTCCACTGATTCGGAGTATTGCCCAGGTAACCAATATCCTTAACTCCGATCTCGGAGGTATAAAAACCGGTTGCTGTTAAGTTGCGCATCAGGTCAAAAAATGAAATCACCTGGCTCCATGCCTGGTTTTACTTTGCCCTTTTTATTTTACTCCCCTTTTCTGTGTATTCTATTTCAGGGTAAGCAATATCGTCAACCATTTCGATTTGCTGATCATGACTACAATCTTTAAAACTTTTTTCATAGCGTTTCAGGCATTGCATATCCAGCCAGCGCAAACCGCCGCGCAAAGGAGTTTGATGTTGCGGCATATCCTGTACAATAAAATCAATGAACCCAGGAACCTTTGCATCGCTTGCACTGCCACTTATTTCATCTTTTGGGAATAATGATATCGGCTAACACTGTAATTGTTGCCATTTCATGATCGGTGAAAAATTTTCCCTTTGCGAGCAAACTCTTCTCATATTCCAGCTCTTCTTTGTTGCGATCAAGATTGAATTGAGGTTCTTTAGCAACTTCTTTTTATCTTCCTCTTTACAACCTGCAAGTACCACGGGAGCTGCAATTGTCCCGGTTGTAATGAGTTTAATTAATTTTCTGCGATCCATAAGAGGTTTTACGTTTAAGGTTTTAAGTTAAATAGCGCACAGGAAGATGAAAGGATTGCGACCTTGCTCCGCCGAAGTTCGCGAAGGCGATGCGCAACCGAAGCTGAATCGGAGTTACCATCGCTGGTATCCAAATTATCCTTATAATCCTTATTAATCCTGCCCATCATGGTTCTAAATATTTTGCTTCTTTCATTTCGTCAACAATATATTCTGATGTTCTCATGCTTAATGCCAGTATTGTCCAGGTAATATTTTTATCAGCCTGGCTTACAAAAGGACCTCCATCCACACAAAACAGATTTTTACAATCATGTGCCTGGCTCCATTTGTTCAAAGCTGAACGTTTGGGATCGCTACCCATTCGTACTGTACCTGCTTCATGAATGATATTTCCTGGACTATGCAAACCCCAATTGTTGTTGCGGACCATCATCACCTCCCCATGTTATGATCGCACCCATAGCAGTCAATATATCCGTAAAGGTCTCATGCATGTGTTTGGCTTGTTTGATCTCATAATCAGTATAAGTGGTATTGAAACCGCAGTACCGGAATTCCAAATTTGTCAACGACATTGGGATCTATTTCGCAATAGCTGTCCTCTCTTGCTATCGCTTCACCACGACCAGCCATGCCCACATGCGCACCATAAAAAATCGATAATCCTCTTTCAAAGACGCGCCATAACCACCCGGTTGTTTTTGTTTTCCTTTTACTGTATATCTTCCATTCAGGTTTTCGACACCCCATTGAAATCCGTACAAAGGCATTCCAAAACCGCCACCATATTCAATATGGTACCCACGGGGAAAATCTAATTTCTTGTTATCAAGCCACCATGGCGTGTATACACATGCATGCCTCCTACTCCATCTTCATTATATCTTTTACGATCAAATAACTCAGGGATAATTCCACCCATGCCTGCACCGGTGGAATCATGCAGATATTTCCCAACCACATTACTTGAATTAGCTAAGACCATTTGGATATCGCTGCGATTTTGAATTGAGTAATAATCTTGCGCTTTCGCAGGCACTGGCAGCAAGAATAATTGTTTTTCCCTCAACCTGGTATTCCTGGCCATCGTCTTTATTAACGTAGGATACAGCCGGTAGCTAATCCTTCTTTATTCGTCAGCACTTCACGGGCCATTGCATTTGTGATGAGATCAACATTGCCGGTTTTCATAGCAGGTATCACCAGGCAGGATGATGAAGAAAATCGGCGTACACCTTTACAACTGCGACCACACTGTGCACAATAAAAGCATTGACCACGTTCGTTGTTGATCTTCTTGTAAGAATTGATAAGCGTGAAGGAATAACCGGGATACCAACACTGCTCGCTGCTTTCTTGATAAACAATTCGTGAAGGCGTGGTTTTGGAGGAGGGAGAAAAATTCCATCAGGATCATTTTCTAAGTCCTTCATTGGTGCCAAATACACCAAGCAAGCGATCTATTTTATCATAGTATGGCTTAATGTCCTCATAACCGATCGGCCAGTCGTCGCCCAAACCATCAATACTTTTCCGTTTGAAATCTTTAGGACCAAATCGTAAAGAAATTCTTCCCCAGTGATTGGTGCGTCCTCCCAGCATTCTTGCGCGCCACCATTCCCATTTTGTATCGCCATCGTGTGTGTATGGTTCACCATCGATCTCCCATCCCCAATAGCATCCGTCAAAATCACCGAAAGGGCGAAACTTTGTACTGGCGCCACGTCGTGGTGAATCCCATGGTCTGTTTAACTGGCATGAATTCTTCGCCGGATCATACATTGGCCCGGCCTCAAGCAGACAAACTTTCAATCCGGCATTGGCGAGCACATATGTTGCCATTCCTCCACCGGCGCCTGAACCAATAATTACAGCATCATATTTTTTGGATTGTTTTTTAACCTGGAAATCTCCCATGGAGTATTATTTTTTAAATGATAAGCATTCGGCCTTCAATTTACAGGTTTCATTTTTTATTAAACAAATAATTACCTGGAAATTTCTGACAACAGAAACAATGATTGAGTGCCATAATGCAGCGGAAGTCTTATTTTCTATTTGCCATCCTGTCAAGATTATGACCGATCAAAAACCGATCACTCCACCAACTGCAACGCCTATTATAATGGCGGCAATAGTGCCTGCAGCGAAATAACCAATGCCCAATCCAAAGACCGCAAAAATATAATGAATACCCACGTACCACCTTTACGTTTGGCTTTTTGAAGATGCCATCGACTGACGATACTGGAGGATGATGATGTTTTTGTGGCGGTGGTGACTGCGTGCCATCGTTTTATTTTTTTGGGAGGAAGTGATTTTGCAAAGCTGAAGGAAAGGTCAAACCATTTTTTAATCCATCTCCCTTTACACCCTCATTACTCACCAAAGACCATCCTTTTTCATTGGACGTCCTGTAATATCAAATGGACGGACATCTTTATTGCCGGTTACCTCTTCCGTGATCTTGGATCATAGCGAATGATCAATTCATTTTTATGGACACCCACACACATGTTTCCATTAAGCAGATAGGCAATGCCACCAAACATTTCTTTATGAGTGAACCCTTTTTGCCTTTGACTAATTTCATCGATTCGTTTTGAGAGAGATTCGTCATAAGCCATAGTATAAGAAAAGTTACATCATTTCCATAAATGAAAAACACCCACTTGGGTGTTAAACAGTTTATTTGTTGAATTTATGAGATCCGCTCAACAATCTATTTATGATAATCTACGGAAGAATTCCAACGGTCTTTACACCATGTTTTAAATTTTCCAACATGCCTCTTGACCGGTGATTCCGGAGTGCAACTTATATAGTATAAGTAAAGTGTAAAAATTGTCAATAGTCCAAATATCCAAAAGGGTATCATAAAGATCGATTTTACCTCTATAAACCAAATTACATTCCAAACAGGTCAAAACATAGGAGGAATCTTACCCACAATTTGTAGAGAAATAGTTACGAAGTGTATAAAGAGTGTGGAATCGAAATAAAACTAAGCTTCTCTTGATTTTGATCATCTAAAAATCAGAGTAGTCTGCTGGAAATAAAAAAGTAATATCAATATGCGATACATTATTCTGGTATTCCGGCATGGATGAAAGATTTTTCCAGTATGGATCACTACCAAACGTCTTCCAATGCTCATCCTCTCGCCGCTTTATTTTCAAAACTCGTCATATACATTAAATTCGGCATTTTACTGCCTGAGATAACCTCACTATAAAAAATAGCATTAAAGTTTAATCTTTTGAATAGACCAATTTCATCGCCCTGGTTAAACATCTGTACTTTTATTTTCAAATTTTTCTCAGTAGCACTTTCTATAGCTTCGGAGCTCATAGACCCTTTCCTTCTTTGCAGATTGCAAAGAAGGCAGTTGCATTTGCGGAGCCAATGGAAAAGCCCGAAGCAAAATTGTTTCCATCCTGGAATAAGGAGGATCGTTATAAGCTGCATCCAGGTATTCTGCACCAGCCGAAGCATAATCCGCATCCGCTTTTAGTTTAGACGGAAGCTCTGTCACCGTTTCCAGTGATTTAAATGGAATAAACACATAGATCAGTTTGTCAGTTACCGTATCATTTGCCCATGATTTAAAAACACCCACATTATTTATTTTCATCCGGTGCAACGCGGGTAAAAGGGCATTTTGAAAGTAATTATCCAAAACTTTCTCCTTCTCTGCATTTTTAAAATGATAAACAGTTAGCTGGTAAAACTCCCGCATTGGTTTTTTATTTACATTCCAGGATAAAAGAATTATAAGAACATTCCTCCAAGAACCATTTCAATATTGATACTTTTTTTCCATTTTGAATGATTTATTAATGGATCTGATAAAAATAATGAATAAGCTGTGAGGCTTCTTACATTTATTAAGTTTTCATTTAAACCAAAGCTCGTTATGATTTTTCAAAACATCAATACTGCTCTTCGTTTTGCCCTTATATTTTTTTGTTTGGCGGCGCATTAGGCAGTCACGCGCAAGACACAGCTAAAGCAAAATACCATGCCTGGTGGAATGAAGGATTTCCACAACAACCTAAAAAATCCGAAGGCTAAATCACTTCCGCTGATCCACGTATACAAAAACAAATTTGTAAATGAAAAAGGTGATACCATTTTATTCCGCGGTTTATCCATTTCTGACCCTGACAAGATCGAACACCAGGGGCATTGGAATAAACATCATTTTGAAAAGGTAAAAGAAATGGGGACCATGCTGGTCCGCGTACCGGTTCATCCCGTTGCATGGCGGGAGCGAACTCCCGCCAGGTATTTGCAGCTGCTCGATTCTGCAGTCGAATGGTGTACCGACTTAGGCATGTATATTATCATCGACTGGCATACCATTGGGAATTTGAAAATGGAATTGTTCCAGGACCCAATGTATAACACCACCCAAAAAGAAACCTACGAGTTCTGGCAAACCATCGCAAAACATTTTAGCGGAAACAATACGGTTGCTTTTTATGAATTGTTCAACGAGCCAACTACTTACCGCGGGCAGTTGGGAAGCATCAGTTGGAGTGAATGGAAGAAAATGATGGAAGATATTATTCATCTAATAAGGGCTTACGATGCCGAAACAATTCCTTTGATAGCAGGTTTTGACTGGGCGTATGATCTTACACCTTTGCGTGAGGAACCCATCAATGCAGAAAATATTGGTTATGTAACTCATCCTTATCCTTTCAAAAGACAAGAGCCCTGGCAACCGAAATGGGAAGAAGATTTTGGGTTTGCTTCAAATGATTATCCCATCATTGCAACTGAAATAGGTTTTGGTTTACGGACTGAGGAGACCATTGGCCCAAATCATTATGGATACCAGGTCACAAAGTATCTTGAAGGCAGAGGTATTAGCTGGACAGCCTGGGTATTTGATCCTGAATGGTGGCCACAAATGTTTAAATCATGGGATACTTATGAATTAACTCCCGCAGGAGAATTTTTTAAACAAGCGATGCAGGCAAAGAAATAGAGCATAGATTTTATTGACATTAATTTTTAGTACGGCCTTTCCGGCCATTAAGCATTTCTTTCATGAACCATTTGCAGCTTAACTTTGCAGATCAAAGAATAAGCAATGAAAGAAGTATATATCGTTTCAGCAGTTCGTACCCCGATCGGAAGTTTTGGAGGAGCATTAAAAGATATTCCTGCCACAAAATTGGGAGCCATTGCTATTAAATCAGCTATTGAAAAGGCAGGCATTCAACCTGAACAGGTTGAAGAAGTATTAATGGGCTGTGTGCTGCAGGCCAATCTCGGACAAGCCCCGGCGAGGCAGGCGGCTAAATATGCCGGTCTGCCCGACAAAGTTATTTGCACCACGGTCAATAAAGTTTGCGCAAGCGGAATGAAGGCTGTCGCGCAAGCCGCACAAAGCATTATGCTGTGGAGACGCTGATATTATAGTTGCAGGGGAATGGAAAACATGAGCTCTGTTCCTTTTTATGTTGAAAATCTCCGCTGGGGAAACAAATACGGTGATACAAAATTGATCGATGGTCTTGCCAAAGACGGCTTAACTGGATTGCTATCACGGATACGCCATGGGTTGTGCAGCTGATCTGACTGCAACAGAACACAAAATAAGTCGTGAAGAACAGGATGCATTTGCAATTGAAAGTTATACCCGAAGTCAAAATGCATGGAACAGCGGAAAGTTTAAGGATGAAGTAGTGGTTGTTGAAGTTCCTTCAAGAAAGGAAACGATAAAATTTGAAAAAGACGAAGAACCCTGGAATGTAAAATTTGATAAGATACCCGGACTAAAGCCGGCATTTGGTAAGGATGGAACAGTGACTGCAGCTAATGCAAGTACCATGAACGATGGAGCGGCAGCCCTCGTTTTAATGAGCAAGGAGAAGGCGAATGAGTTGGGAATAAAACCCATTGCAAAAATTATTTCATATGCAGATGCTGAACAAGCTCCCGAAAAATTTACAACTACTCCAAGCCTTGCTGGTACCAAAGGCTGTAAAGAAAGCTGGATTGAAGATGAGCGATATTGATTTTTATGAATTAAATGAAGCATTCAGCGTGGTCGGCGTGGCAAACATCAAATTAATGAATCTTGACCCGGCTAAGGTAAATGTAAATGGAGGAGCTGTTTCGCTTGGTCATCCATTGGGAGCGAGTGGAGCAAGAATTATTATTTCACTGATCAATGTGCTGAAACAAAATAAAGGCAAATATGGTGCTGCGGGAATCTGTAATGGCGGCGGTGGCGCCAGCGCTATGGTTATTCAAAATTTAAGCTGATCTTCTCCCCTTCAGGGGAGTTAGAGGGGCGTAATGGCGGAGGTGGCGCAAGGTGCAATGGTGATAGAGAATTTATAATTCGGTAAAATTTACTTTTGAAAGCAAAGAACTTCAGTACGATCTGAAGTTCTTTGCTTTTTGAGCTATTTTGAGCTGAGATCAGCACGGAGATAAAGCAATTCATTCCAACGTCTCTCGATGTATTTTGCGTAATCTGCACAGGTAAGCTTCCCAGGCACCCGCACCATATGCGGCATTATATCTTTCCGGCAGTTGATTTCCTATAGCCATCTGCCAATTCTTTCAAGCCGTCTTTAAGCCTTGTAACTGTTACAATTTGTGGATCGCCGGAAACAGAAGCGGTATAAACAGCAACATTTTCATTTCCATCCGCCCAGACCTTTTTCATTTTTTTACAAGATCAACAGCACCATTGATCATACCCGGTTTTGGATACATGTGATTAATAATAATTTTATCTGAATAGTTCGTAATGGCAACGGTACTAAGAGAATCCACATACACAGAATACGATTGTTGATTCCTATCTGAGAGATAAATCCCAACATTTTTGTTCCAGTCATCTGTATGTGCTTGTCCAAGGTTACCTCTATCGTTAAAAGACTCCCAGCTTATTGGTCCTTCGGTAATATGATAACCGCCCGCATCCGGTCCTGATTGAATTTCATATACCCGCCATTTCCAGTCCCCAGTATGATACTTTTGAGCATGTGCAGTTAATGCTTTTTCAAATTCTGAAACCTTGTCTGCTTTGGGAAAAACGCGGGTTGAGTTGACAACATTTTTTGTTTGCCCTATTCCTAATACAGGAATAAGCAAAACCAGAATAAACAGTTTTCTCATTTGTGGTTTTTTAATGATTAAATTAAATGGAAGCTTAAATAGAGGGGACGAAGGGAAGAGTATGGAAAATAAACTACAAACGAGGAAAAGATTATTTATCAGCGCTCTTTATTTCAAAAATATTGAAAACAGCATTCAGCATTGTTACCTGTTCGTCCAGGTTCCCCTTCTCTGTTTCAATATTTACATACACCAGATTTTTTTGCCGTAGTAGATACTGAGAGAGCCATCATCAGTTGCATTCACGCTATTCTGCAAAACGGCATTAAATCCCTGCTTCTTAATCCGTTTGAACATTTCATTGTTGTTTACAATAAAAAATTGTCAGGATCGCGTTTGGGATTTTTATACCATTTCAAAACATTTTTTGAATGCGGTCCCCGACTTATAACTGTTAATAGAATAATTACCATTTTGATTATTGTGCACAGCTACCAGGGTAACTACAGATTTTGGAATTTTCTTAAGGATGAATGCAGAAAACGCTTTTACTGAGCTCATGGCCTCCGGGGTAACGGTTTTATTCAAGAAATGTAGGTTTTGAGAACGACCCTTTGCGGTAAAAATGCGGTTGGGATCAAATTGGAATTTTTCCGCCTTTTCTAAAACTGACCAATCTTTTCCATTGTTCTCAAGCTCGACCAGCAACCCGCCTGTTTGTTCCAGTATTTTTTTGCCGCTTCCGCCGAAGAAGCTTCATCATCATGCAAATGGACCATTACAAGACCTTTCCTGCTCCCATATTGAGTCAAAAGAATTTCGGTTGAATCCTTGCCCCAGTTAAAATAATAACTTGTGGTTATGGGAGTATATAATGAAGAATTAGTTTGGGAAAAACAAAAACTGAAATCCATAAATATGTAAGCAGCAATATGATCTTTTGCATCGCAATGGAAAATACAGAAGTATTCTTATTTCGCTCAAAATCCCTGCCTGACCGGCAGGTCTTAATCATGGTTCTGTCTCCAGCTCATCCTTCATCTTGGTCATTACATCTTTGTCTATCATCTTTTGAGCCAGGATGATCATATTCTTAAATGCCTTGGCATGAGAGATACCATGACCGATGATCACCGGCTTTGCAACACCCAGCACCGGTGTGCCACCATAATTTTCAAAATTGAAACGGTCGAAATATTCGTGTTCAAGATTTTGCCTTTCGCTGATCTCATAAAGCGATTCGGCAAGTTTCAGGATCACATTGCCTACAAAACCTTCGCAAACCACCACATCAGCCACGTCGAGCAAAACGTCGCGACCTTCAATGTTGCCGATAAAATGAATGTGCTTTATTTTCCTTTAGCAAGAGGATAAGTTGCCTGTGTCAAAATATTTCCCTTGCCTTCCTCTTCACCTACATTTAGTAATGCGACCCGTGGCTTGTCAATACCTAAAATTTGTTGCACATACACCGAGCCCATTACGGCAAATTGATTCAATTGCTCCGGTTTACAATCCGCGTTTATTCCCAACATCGAGTATTATCCCGGTCTTCCCGTTTTCCTTTGGAATAACGCTTGAAATGGTTGGTCTTAAAACTCCGTCGATGGCTTTTATACTAAACAATGCACCGACTAACATGGCCCCGGTATTTCCAGCGCTGATAAATGCATCAATTTTTCGGAGGCCAGTAAATGAAAACCGATGGCAATTGATGAACGCTGTTTTTCTTTAATGCCTTTGTAGGATGTTCATGCATATCGATCACCTGTTCTGCATGAATCACTGTAATATTTGTTGTGGGAACTTGTAATTCCTTTAAAGAGCTTTTACCTGCGTTTCATCACCGATCAGTGTAAGATGGGCAGAACTATTTTCTCCAGACAGATAATGCGATACACCCTTCATTACTTCCAGTGGCGCAAAATCGCCTCCCATCATATCTAAACCAATATTCATTAGTAAATCTCAAAAGCAAAATTCCAAATTCCAACTAAGCACATCAATGGAATTTGGAACTCGTTACTTGTAATTTTTGAAAGTTATTTTTTTCAACAGTTTTGTCTGCTACCAATCTGCCTTTGTAGTATAGCTTTCCTTCGCTCCAGTGAGCACGATGACGTACGTGTGTTTCACCTGTTGTACCATCAGTACTCAATGTAGCAGCCTTTGCTTTGTAATGCGTTCTGCGTTTAGCACTTCTCTGTTGACTGTGTCTGCGTTTCGGATTTGGCATATCTTATATTTTTTGTCAGTTGTTAATTGTGAATATCAGTATTGACGATTCCATTCACATTCACTATTTAATTCTCAAGATCTTTAAACTTCTCCAGGCCTTTCCATATCGGATTTTCTTTCTTCTCTGCTTTCTCTTCCAATTTCTTCAGCATGTCCTTTGCCTCTTTATTGCAATATGGCCCATCCATATTTTTCATAATTACAGGTCTTATGCATCGGTATGCTAAGATTTATGAACTCATAGATCCAGTTCTCTACACTTATATGACTTTCAGTACGGCTTATATAGTATACATCGGGATCGTCCACCTGTTGGTTCATCACCTCGGGTTCGTCTACCATTTTTACAATGATGTTGAACTCATCCCAGAGTTCAATGGGCAGATCATTATTACAGCGATCGCAGGTCACTTCGATTGAGCCGCCCAATTCAAACTTCAGCAGCATAAAGCCATTCTTTTTATCAAGAACCAGCTTTACATGGGCGTTGCAATTCCGGAAGTCCTGGTGTTGAAATTCATCAAAGAACTTGTCCCTGATTTCATAGTTGAACTCATGAATTCCAGGTTTTAGCCCCACAAACGCTATCTCGTATTCCCTTCTGTGGCTCATCATTCCGCTTTTTGTCCAAAACTCAGTACCCTGAGGACTAATTCGGAGGGACGCAAAGGTAGGGGATAAATTCTAAAAATTAAGCCTGATTTTGAATTTAATTTAAGCCTTTCAACTACTTTCAACTAATTTATTATCCTGATTTTGAAGATAACCAAATTTTAATTCCTTGAGGCAATTTTTAGGCTCTGTTCTTGACAAATTAATGAAGTTCTGGACGTGGGCACTGCTCATTTTGCTGGTCATTTTAATAAAATTTTCATCCTCGTATTCAGGCTTTATTGAGCATTATTATTCAAATGGGATATACCCGGTCATTTCGAAAATTCAGCGGATCTTGCTTGGCTGGATACCTTTTAGCGCCGGAGATCTTTTATACGGTTTCTTTCTCATTGTCCTCCTCGTAAAAACCTGGCAAGTTGTGAGAACTTTATTTAAAAGAAGTCTCAACCGGCTGTAGTACTTACAGGATTAAAGCAGATCATATTCTTTTTTCTTTTGGTATATGTATTCTTTTATTTGCTCTGGGGATTGAATTATAGCCGGAAAGGTATTGCCAGGCAGTTGGATCTGAGAATGACCAGCTATACGTTAGGGAATTAGACACCCTTACTAATGTTCTGGAACAGCGATTGAACTATTATGCCTCATTAGTTAAATCTGCACAACGGGACTCGTTTTACAAAAAGAAAAACCTTTTTCATGAAAGTTATGAAGCGTTACAAACTGGCAAATCAGGAATATTCTTTCCTAAAATACCAGCCCAGGTCTATCAAGCCCTCATTGTACAGTTATGCAGGAAATGTTTTAGGATTCGAGGGATATTATAACCCTTTCTCTGGTGAAGGGCAGGTGAATACTACCGTTCCTGTTTTTGAGCAACCGTTTGTCGCCTGCCATGAGATCGGGCACCAGGTTGGCTAGGTGCAAAGGAGAACGAGGCGAACTTTGCCGGATTTCTTGCCTGCCGGTTGCACCCTTCGCCGGTATTTCGTTATTCCGTTTATTTTGATATGTACAATTATTCTATCAACGAGTTGTATAGAAACGATTCATCACGCGCAAGAAAATATATCGATTCATTGCATCCCCAGGTAAAAAAGGATTACGAAGAACTTAGAAAGTTTTTAAAAAATATCGAAACCCGGTCGAGCCGGTCATTACCTGGATCTATGGAAAATATTTACAGGCAAACAATCAGCCGGCAGGCAGGAGAACCTACAGCGAAGTGATCGCTTTTTTAATTGCCTATCAAAGAAAGTTTGGGGTTCAGTCCCTCTAAAAATTTTGGGCTAAAGCCCATTTATCAAAACCTACTCATTTGCTGGAGCCTTAAGGCACAAATGAAATAGATTCAAATGGCTTAGCCCTCAAAATAAAATCCATATTGATCAAAGTTGTTTTATTTCAGCGATCAGGTCCTGTAACACTTTTTTGCATCCCCAAAAAGCATGGATGTTTTTTTAGCAAAGAAAAGTTCATTCTCAATTCCCGCATAACCCGGCTTCATACTGCGCTTGTTCACAATAATTGTTTTTGCTAATTCCACATCAAGGATAGGCATTCCATAAATAGGTGAAGAAGGATCAGTTTTAGCAGCGGGGTTCACCACATCATTGGCACCAAGAATAAGCACAACATCTGTGGATGGAAATTCTTCATTGGCTTGTTCCATTTCTTCCAATTGATCATAACTAACATCGGCTTCCGCAAGTAATACGTTCATGTGCCCGGGCATGCGACCAGCAACAGGATGGATCGCGTATTTCACATCAACACCCCGATCAGTCAACAATTTCTCAAGATCATGGCAGGCATGCTGCGCTTGTGCCACTGCCAATCCATAACCCGGAACGATCATTACTTTTTCAGCGTAAGCCATCACTACTGCTGCGTCACTTAATGTGATCTCCTTATAAGCACCGTGTAGTTTTTTTGCTGCTGCTGCACCTCCGCCGCCAAAGGAACCGATCAATACATTCCCAAGCGACCGATTCATTGCCTTGCACATTAAAATAGTAAGCAACGTACCTGCAGCACCAACAAGAATACCACCGGTAAGCATTACTTTGTTGTTATACAAAAATCCTCCACAAGCAGCAGCTACCCCGGTGAATGAATTAAGAATAGAAATGACAACGGGCATATCTGCACCACCGATTGGCATGACGAAGAGAACTCCATACAAGAAGTGCAAAGAAAAATACGAGAAAGAACAATGGAAATGTAATATCTAACAAATGAATCAGTTGTCTGAAGTCCTTATATCAACAATTGTAATAAATTGACAAAAGAAATAATTGAAAGTAAGAACCAAAGAGATTTACAAATATGTTGTCCCTTAAAAGAAAAGTCTTTTATTCTTCCATTTAATTTTCCCCAGGCAATCATACTTCCGGCAAATGAAATGGATCCGATCATCAATCCAGCGAAATATTATAATAAGTTCAGATAGTAAACCAATTATTGTGCTTGCAGTGCGATGGATGATAGCTCAAGATCCGCCTGACTTAAATATGTGCCATAATGTGATTAAACTCCACAATCGAGATCAAAGCCGCGCAAGCACCACCCATTCCATTGAACATGCTCTACCATCTCTAGGCATGGCAGTCATCTTTACTTTTTTGCAGCCAGCGTTCCGATCGTTCCACCAATTAAAATTCCGCCGAAGATCCAGCCATAATTGTGCAGGCGGTTGCCCTCATCATCGCGATATAAAAAAATAGTTCCAAGAATGGCTATCGACATCCCGAATGCAGCAATTAAATTTCCTCTTCTTGCAGTTGCAGGATTTGAAAGCATTTTTAATCCAAGAATGAAAGTAACCGAGCCAAGCAGGTAGCAAATCGTAAGTATGTTCAATTCCATAAAAACCCCTCTCAACCTCCCCTGAGGGAGGAGACCACTCACAAACCGGGAGCAGCAAGCGGACTTTTAATTTTTAATTTTTCCATAAATGGAACGATTCATAATTATAAGAAACTCCTAAGTCCCCTTAGAGGATTTAGGGGCTTTTCTTTCTTTCGAAACATTTCAAGCATCCGGTCCGTTACAACAAACCCACCCACCACGTTCAGCGTTCCCAATATCACTGCAAGAAATCCAAGCATCAATGCTAAATAATTACCTGGTTCTGCCTTGCCCATAACAATGATAGCGCCGATAATGACAACTCCATGAATGGCGTTCGCACCACTCATTAGCGGCGTATGCAAGACGCTTGGTACACGACCGATCACTTCAATTCCAACAAAGATCATCAGGATGACGATATAGATCATTTGTTGATTAGTGGTGATCCATGAAAGAAAACTATTCATAAAAATATTCAATGTTCAATAATCAATATTCAATGCTCAATACAAAGGCCGGCCAGATAATTACCCTCATAATCTTTGATCACTTAAATCAGGCCTCGACCTTTTCATTCACGATTTCACCATTATGAGTAATGCAACTTCCCTTTACCAAATCATCATCCCAATTCAAATTTATCTGTCCCTCCTTATTAGTAACGAGTTGCAAAAATTTAAAATATTTTTCCCATAAAGTTTGCTGGCATCGCTGGGCATGGTGGCCGGCAAATTACTGTTGCCAACAATGGTAACGCCATTATATTTTACCGTCTCATTATTTTTTGTAAATGGAGTGTTACCACCCGTTGCGGCTGCAATATCAATAATAACCGAACCATTGCGCATTGTATTAAGCATTTTTTCGGTGATCAGTATAGGAGCCTTTTGCCAAAGATCTGCGCAGTTGTGATCAACGATATCTGCTTTTGCAATGCTGTCTCGCCACTTTCTGTTCCTGTTTTTGCTTGTACTCTTCCGTTTGCTCTACTGCATAACCACCGGCCTTGCTTGCATCCGCAGCGCCTTCCACTTCGATAAATTTTGCACCCAGGCTGACCACTTCTTCTTTAACCGCAGGTCTTGTATCCAATACTTCAACCACGGCCCCTAATCTTCTGTGCTGTAGCGATCGCCTGCAAACCCGCAACACCCGCACCAAGGATCAGGACCTTTGCAGGTACAATCGGTTCCTGCCGCAGTCATGAACATGGGAAAGTACCTCGAATATAAATTGGCTGCCTCCAGCGCAGCTTTATACCCTGCAATATTTGCCTGCGAGCTCAACACATCCATTGTTTGCGCACGGGTTGTACGCGGCAACATGTCCAGCGAAAAACATGTAATGCCTTGTTCAGCCCATTGTTGCATGAGCTCTGCCTCATAGAGTGGAAAGTAGACGCCGATCAAAATTTTTGATTTGAAATTTGAATCCCGATAGCTATCGATCAATTTTTTCAGGCGATTGAATGGACAAAATAATTTCAGAAGATTGAATGACCTCTGCCCGGGTTTTATCTGCGCACCAACTTTTTGATAGCTCTCATCATCGGCGAACGCATTTTCACCGGCTCCATTTTCTATCAATATGCTAATTCCTTTTTTAGAGAGAGCGGCGACTGCTTCAGGAAGCAGTGAGACCCGGGTTTCATCGGAAGGTTCTTTTAATACACCTATCGTCATATCATTTCTTAAGGGTTCAAGATAAAGAAAATTTTGAGTTGGAATTAAGTTACTGGCTGTTCAAAAATATCTGTTCATTATTTTTTGATTTACTAAACAACCAGGGGAGCAGATCCTTTTCATGGAAAGCATTGATCCAGCTTTCATGCCTCACACCCGGGTATTCGGTATATCGAACATCGGCGCCAAGCTTTTTAATTTTTGATAGAATTGACGGGAAAAATGTACCGGCACCACATCATCATCCGAACCATGAAAGATCCACAAAGCGGTTTGCTTCGCGAATTTATCGGCCGTGGAAACTTTCCCTGCTCCACAAATGGGAAAGGCAGCGGTGAAAATGTTCGGATATCTCGCCACCATATCAAAGACTCCCATTCCACCCTGCGACAGTCCACCAATGTATATCTTGCTCACGTCTATAAATGGCAAGATCATTAAACTATCAACCAATTGTTTTAGTAACGAAGTGACGGTAGTTGGTTCTTTGCGAAAAGGGAAAATAGCCCGTTTCAGAACGCCGGCTGAATCAAATTCCGCATCAAAATAAGCCCATACATCGTTGGAGGGACACTGCGGAAAAACTATTACAGCTGGAAAATTGCGAGCGATTAGAATCCGCCAGAAAGTAACGACCGCCAATGTCCAGTTGTGCTTCGTTATCATTTCCCTTTTCATAAGCGCCATGCAGAAAACTAACAGGGGATACTTCTTGCTCGTATCAAAAGCCAGCGGAAAAAGAATGCGATAAGGCAAATACTGATCTTTTCCTGTGAATATCTCTTTCTTATATTCATTAAGATCCTGCGCATGCAATGAAAGAGACAGGGTAGAAATAATAAAAGCAAAAACAAATCTCATATATCTATGTCAGAACCTGATAGTGAAATGCTGCTTCTCTTTGAATTCCTGCCTGAAAAAATGATGCCGATAAAAAAAGATCAATAGAACACCGAACAGCAGGATGTTCTTTAATATGTTCCCACGCCTGCTCCATTCCTTTACTCCAATGAATGTCGTCAAAAATAAAAATGGAATTTGAATTTGCTTTTTCCAATAGCCAATGAAAATAATTTTCCGTGGGTTCACGGCGATGGTTACCATCTATAAAAGCAAGATCAACAGATGTAAGGTGGTAAAGAACAGATGGCAGTGTATAATCAAAATTGCCTTCTGCTAATTTTACATTTTTGAAGTTCTAAAGTTTTAAAATTTTGTCTTGCAATACTTGCTATTTCCACTGAACCTTCAAGGGTGAAAAACATTTCCACCAGGCCTTGCCAATGAAAGGTAGCTTGTAGTTATTCCCAGGGAAGTGCCTAATTCAATGATAGAATTTGAGTGATAATATTTCACAATGCGGTATAAAAGCTGTGCATATTTTTTGATTTGACCGTATGCTTAGTAGTTGATGAAACGGACCGCTCTTTTGATGTTGATGATGATGAACCTGCGCCATGATCTTCGATCGTAAGAATTGTTTGATCCTTTAATGATTTTTTCCGCACACTCTCTATTTTATTGTAATCCGGATACTCAGTCCCGTCATTTAAAACATTAGTGATAAAGTCAAACACGAAAGGAGAATGAATACCGTGGCCCTTTCCGTTAGCAGCAGCCAGGTAGTAATTAAAATACTTTAATGCTAGTTGAAAAGAAGAGTACATAGACAATGACAGAATTAATAATTATTAATAATTACTAATTATTTTCTCTCCCAGACCTGGAAGGAAAGTGCATAAGGATTTTTCGCATCTGCTGCAACAATCGCGATTACTGATCAGTTTCCATTCAGCCTGTTCCATTTCAGGGAAAAAATGCATCGCCGTCAAAGTTTCCATGTACAAGGGTCAAATAGATCCTGTTAGCTGGATGGCAAAGCTGAACGAAAAATTTCAGCCCCACCGATGATAAAAATTTCTTTGGCATCAGTCTGGGCAGCAAGAGTAATGGCCTGGTCAATAGTCTGGACAGCCTGCGCATTTTCGGCCTTCCAGTTCTTATTTCTTGTAACAACGATATTCGTTCTTCCTTTCAATGCTTTGCCAAGCGATTCAAAGCTCTTTCGCCCCATGATCACCGGCATTCCCAGGTAACATTTTTAAAATACCTCATAATCGGTGGGCAGGCACCATGGAAGTTTATTGTCTTTGCCTATAACATTATTTTCCGAGGTTGCTACAATAAAACTGATGACCACAATGAAAATTTGCTGACAAATCTAAAATCCGAAATCCGGAAATCCAAAATCAATTAAACAGCCACCGGGTGCTTTTATTGCAGGGTGCGACTGGTAATTCTCCAATGTGAAGTCCTCAAATGTAAAGTCAAAAATATTTTTTACTGAAGGATTTAGTTTCATCGTTGGAAGAGGAAGTGGTTTTCTGCTTAACTGAAGGTTGACCTGCTCAATGTGATTATTGTATATATGCACATCACCAAATGTATGAATGAATTCTCCCGGTTCCAGGTCACAGACTTGTGCGATCATCATGGTCAACAAAGCGTAGGAAGCTATGTTAAAAGGAACCCCTAAAAAACATCGGCGCTTCTCTGGTAGAGTTGACAGCTAAGTTTGCCGTCAGCTACATAAAATTGAAAAAGTGTATGACAAGGCATTAGAGCCATTTTTGGAAGATCGGCAACGTTCCAGGCGCTGACAATCAACCGGCGACTGTCAGGATTTGCTTTAATTTGTTTGATCAGATCGCTGACCTGGTCGACGATCTTTCCATCGGCTCCTTCCCAGCTACGCCATTGTTTCCCATATACGGGTCCCAATCCTCCATTTTCATTGGCCCACTCATTCCATATACTTGACACCATGGTCTTTCAGATAAGCAATGTTTGTCTCGCCTTTTAAAAACCAAAGCAATTCATAAATAATACTTTTAAGGTGAAGCTTTTTCGTAGTAACCAGGGGAAACCCCAGCTGCAGATCAAAGCGCACCTGGTAACCAAAACAACTTTTTGTTCCCGTCCCTGTGCGGTCAGATTTTTCTACACCATTATCAAGTATATGTTGAAGAAGATCGAGGTATTGTTGCATGAGTGCAAGTTAGGAAAAAGGTGAATGGTGAGTGGTGAGTCGTGAATGGATGTGGGCAAACTGTGGATGAAAAATTATTTTTTATGCATATAGGCGTCTATTCGTTGCTTTACATTTTCCCTTATATCCATCCAGAATAAATTATAATCAACAATGTGAAAATTTCCAAGCCTGCGAGGCTAGTTCGGATTTCTTTTCAATGTCTTCGGGTATTTCTGACCCACAAAAAATATTTATACCCGGTGCTACTTCAACTCTTATCTTTTTGAAATGAGCTCATTAAAAATCTTTCCCAATTGCTCCTCATGTGCATTTCTTCGGTGTCCAGTTACTATCGGTTGTCCAGCTTACCGGGTTTACACAAAGTGAGTTTCCATTCTCCTTTTTATCAAAAAATCTTCCTTATCTTTTTGTATGTACGCCAACCGACTACGCACCCGGTTTGGGGCGGTGAATTTCCAAACTTTAAGCTTTTGAAATCATCCTTTTGATCTGCTCAGCCAACAATATATGCGCAAACCAATTGTTTTTGCAGAGGCTTGCCGTCGAAAAATTCCTGTAACAAACGGACAGCATGCATAGAACCCTGGCTGTGTGCTGCTATGATGATAGGTCGTCCCTGGTTCCAGTGATCAAGGTAATATTGAAATGCAGTTTTAAGATCCGCATAAGCAAGATCAAAGGCTTTTTTGATTGATCGCTACTTCATCTGAAAATATGCTTTGAGATGAGCTTGGCGGTACCTTGACGCAAATACCCGGCAACTTCCGTTAAACACCGAAGCCTGGTACAAAAATTGTCGTGATATCTGTCTGGTGATTCAAAATAGAATCGTTTACATCGGCATTCATGTTTGGCATTCTGAAAGTTACTAGTATAAGTGGTTGGATGCAGAAAGAAAACATCAACACTTGTATCCTGAACCTCATTCTTTAAGAAAGCTGGAATACTGTCGCTGTAATCCCATTTGCCCGGATGTGCGGCCCAGTAATACAAATTACTATAGTCAGGCGGAGAGGGAACGAGATCTCCGGACTTGTCTTTGTTGCTGTTGCTCTGTTTCTTTCCCTGAATTTCCACGCAGAGTTTGAGTGAAAGCAAGATGAACAATAAATATCAGGATAGTGAAAAGAAAAGAAACTCTTTTCATGAATTCATTTTTGAGAAAATTGAGACCTCGTTTCTATCTTAAGGTTTACTTCCAGGCATGCTACAAACTCTCTTCGTTTCATTTCCTTTTGATCAATGCCAGTTCTCTTCCTGTCTGCCCTTTTACTGATGTATTTTCCTGGGCACGGCGCATCAGGTAGGGAATAACATCTTCTGATAGGGCCAAAAGGAAGATATTTACTGACATGACAACCGGCAATAGCAAGGTTGAAAGTGATATTATCGCTCATACCGTACAGTTGGGAAAAATGAACATGCGAATGATCCAACGGTAAATTTTTTTGCTGAAGTAACTGCGTGTGGTAAGAAGATTACTGTACTCGTTGTGAGATGCCACCACTACAGCAATTCGATCTATGTGATCAATACAAAATTGAATGGCTTCGTTAAAATCCCTGTCAGTAGCCTTCTTATCAGGTTGAATGGGTGAAGGGTAATTCATTTGCGTCAGCCCTTTTTCGTTCCTTTTCCATGTAAGCCCCGCGAACGACCTTAACCCCTAAAATAAAATCTCTTTGCAAAGCCGCCTCATAGGAATCCTTCAAAAATTGTAAACGATCATGACGATAAAGTTGAAGAGTGTTGTATACTACTACCCTGCCTTTATTAAACTGCTCCATCATCAGGATAGTGATCCACATCGATCGGATCCTGTATCCATGTTTCTTCTGCATCAATAAATACCCCTACATTTTTCAGCTGCTGTTTTGCAAATGCGTAATAACCTATCCTGTACCTTTAGCCATTCTGTCCTTTCATCCTCTGTCAAAGATTCGATAGCTTTTGAAAATCTTTTCATCAGGGAGCCGGCGTTCACCTCGACAGAATGATCGAGTTTTTCCAACAGGCCAAATCTTGCAATACCTGTAATTTTTACACTCATGTAGGGAATATTGGCCTGTGTACCTGCATAATTAATGACACGAATAAATTCATCCGTAGCATGATCAAATGCTTCTTCACTAGTGCTCGCCGCCTTCAACACCATAATCTAAAATTACCTGGACGCCGAATTCTCCCAGTTTTTTAGCAACGTTTGCAGTCTCTTCCAAGCGTTTCACCACCCACAAATTGTTTGAAGATCGTTTTCCGAATCAGTCCCTTGATAGGTAGACCGGTCCGGAATAGCCCATGGAGTAATACGGGTGCCGATTTTCACCAGCCAGGAATAGCTCATGCTATTGAAAAGAAACCGGGCTCTTTTTAATTCGCCATCCGTTTTATAAGCAAATGCATTTTCGGTATTATCAAAGGAGATAACGGGGTTTGGATCCATAGCAAGCTCTTAAATGCTGGCAAAGGTAGCGGTCAATGGGCAATTGACAATCGGCAATTGGCAATACGGCAATTAAATAATCTAATAATGGCTCTAATGACACTCATTACTCACTATCATTACTCATTATTCATTACTCTGTTTATCTTTACAAAAATTTATGCAATGGAATCAAGAAGATCTTCGGAAAGTTTAACGATGATGACGGAAATCGTTCTTCCGAACGATACAAATGTTTTTGGGAATTTAATGGGAGGAAGGCTGATGTATTGGATGGACATAGCCGCTGCAATTGCAGCTCAAAAACATTGCAACGCCCCGGTGGTTACTGCCTCTGTAGATAATATCTCTTTTGAGAGTCCCATTAAACTTGGAAACACCGTACATATACAGGCAAATGTGACAAGGGCATTCAAACACTTCAATGGAGGTACATTTGAAGGTTTGGGGTGAAGATCATATTCAACAATACAAATACAAAAGCAACGAAGCTTATTATACATTCGTTGCCCTGGATGCAAGCATCCGCCCAAAACCGGTACCTCAATTAATTCCGGAGACTGAAGAAGACAGAAAAATTATTTGAAGGCGCTTTAAGAAGAAGACAGGTAAGATTGATATTGGGAGGAAAAATGAAACCGGATGACGCGTTGGAATTAAAAGCACTATTTACACCCCAAACCCCTAAAGGGGCTTAATAGACATTTCAGTGTCGTACACCTCTGAGTTTTATGGTAACCTTAGTTTCTTTTGGATTTTATTTCTCCCTTCGGAGATGTCAGGTGGGATTTATTTATCGATCGTTTCCCAGTGATGAGCTCCCATCATCATATGTGCCTTACTCTGTTCAATAGCATCCATCACCTGTGCTAAGATTTTTCCGGCGGTGCATCATAATCTATTTCCATCGGCTTTTTAAAACATGACCAAGAGTTCCGAGCCTTTCTTTTAAACTTCAATCCTTTTTATTGAATGCACGCCAAAAGCCGCTGATAACAACAGGGATCACTATTGGCCTGGTCTGTTTGATGATGAATGCTGTTCCCTTTCTTCCGGCGCAAAAGGCTTTGTAGTTCCCTGTGGAAAGGTGATGACCCAGTTATCTTTTAATGCTGTTGTTACTTTTCTTGTATCAGAAGGGTCAAGCCCGTGACGAATTTCTTTTCCTTCTACACGCCATGTGCGTTTTACCGTCAATGCGCCCGCCAGCGTAAAGAAGCGGCTGATCCAACTTCCTTTCATAGTTTCTTCGGCAGCTACATAGTAAACGCTGGTAAACGGATTTAATAAATAATAAGGAACTCCCAATCTATTTTTCTTTCTCCATTTCACCGCACAAAAATGTGGAGGAAAGTGATAACGTCGGCGAAATAAGTCTGATGATTGCTTACAAATAAAACATTTCGGCGCGGAAGATGTTCGATGTTTTCAGTACCTGAGATCTTTAAACGATTGACCCAGACCAGCCTGGGATAAGAAGCAATTCCAACAATTGCATATACGAATGCCCTGACTATCCGAACTCTTTTAATCTTTCAAGAAAGGAAGACATGTTAGAATCTCTTGAAGGTATTCTTCTAAACAAGATACCAAATTTCAAATAAAAAGGCTCCTGGAAAGGAGCCCTGTGAAATTAATAAACCTGACTAACTATCTGAAAAAGTTTATCCTTAAGTGTGGAACTGTTCAATTCAGTGATCTGATGGCACAGATCTAATGCCTATCTATCATAAAAACTTAAAGGCCGCAAAGGCATTATCATCAAATTTAGGGTTAGGAAATTTTTGCAAAGGGTCTGGACATATATTCTGATCATCAGAGAATATCTTTTGCTAAAAAAGTGTACCAGAAAAATTCCATTGAGGACAGGCCGATTTATCTTAAGAAAATAAAAAATGTTGTAGAGATAATTCTACATCTTCAACTTTTTGCTACGAGGTAAACGATCAAGGTGGTGGCGGATTCTTTCGACAAAGATGATTAAATTCATAAGGTTTTACAACAAAGTCATCAGCTCCATATTTGGAATACTCGACACTGGTCTCAGGAAAGGCTGAATACAAAATAATCTTTTATGAAATTAGTTTCGGGATCTCCTCTTAAGTTTGAGACAAATGTTTCCGCCCATCCTGATCGCTCAATTTTACATCCAGGAGAATTAAATGCGGTTTAAATAGATCGTACTGTTTCGAAGGCCTCATCTGCACTGGCCAATGAAAAAACCTCAAATCCTCTCTGCTTTAGAAGTGAGCTTCTGAGGAATAATAAATCCACGTCATCGTCAATAATAAGGATTCTAAACATTTAAAAAGGCTAAGAAATGTCTCACTAGTAAACCCAGTTAGTTTTAAAGACAGGAATAATGAATTTGTTTTTAAAAGCAAAATTATGCTCAAAGCAATTATGTTACAAGTAAATAAGCACCGGGGTACAACAGTTTAAGCATCGGCAGGTAAACGTACGATTTACAAGAGAATGAAGGTTGGCAAACGCGACTGATTTTTGCATTTTATTTCTGTAATGTATTACAGGCTGGTTAACTGGCCTTAAAATTGAGAGAAAAACTGTCCATACCTCCTTTCATGAGACATTTGCTTTTAATTTGAGGAACAAGGCGGAAACGATCTTTCAAAATAATTTAGCCACCAGGGATAGACCTCTTGGTTTTCAAATTGCGGTAGCCACTCTTTTTGCAGTAGATGTACTTGCGTTCATTGCCTTTTGTGTAATCAAAATAGTTTCAGCCTAAATATGAACAATGTTTGTTATTGTTGTTTTCTTATAATCTCTGTGGTTGTGGAATAAGTAGAGTTGGAAAAAAAAGCGTCCCGACAAGTCGGGACGCTTTAGCTAAATTAACTGAATAATTATTCTGCCTTTTTACTATCGTCAGTGTTTTCTTCTTCTTTCAATTTTTGCCTTGATCTCAGCTAATGCGCCCAAATCGCCCAATGTTGCCTTCTCCACTTTGCCTTGAATATTCTTCACCGCTTTCTTTGTCTTTTCTGATTCTACTCTGGCATCTTTCTTAGCTGCTTCTCTTTCTTCTAATTTGCTTTGTTCCCAAATACGCGTATGAGAAAGAACGATCCTCTTTTCATTTCTGTCAAACTCGATGACCATAAACTGGGCTACTTCATCTGCGCCAATGGCTTTTCCATCTTCTTTTAATAAATGACGTGCTAGGTGCAAAACCTTCCAGGCCATAAGGCAGCTGAACAATAGCACCTTTATCATCCCTGCGGATAACGGTTCCTTCGTGAATAGAGCCTATAGCAAATGTATCCTGCAGAGTATTCCATGGATCTTCTTCCAGTTGTTTGTGTCCTAACTGAAGTTTGCGGTTTTCTTTATCGATGCCAAGAATAACAACTTCGATGTTCTCACCAACCTTTGTGTATTCAGATGGATGATTGAAACGTTTCAACCAGCTGAGGTCGCTAATGTGGATCATACCACCAATGCCGGGAGCTAATTCAACAAACACTCCATAAGGAGTAATGTTCTTCACCAAACCTGTATGTTTGCTGCCTTCAGGAAATTTGGTTTCGATAGTGCTCCATGGATCTTCGCTAAGTTGTTTAATGGATAAGCTCATCTTGCGATTGTCTTTATCCAGCGTCACGATCTTAGCTTCGTATTCATCACCCAGTTTGAAAAATTCTTTCGCGTTGATCGGTGTATTGGACCATGTAATTTCACTTACGTGAACAAGGCCTTCCACACCGGGAAGAATTTCAAGGAAAGCACCGTAGTCTTCAATGTTCACTACTTTGCCTTTTACAATTTCACCTTCTTTAATATTTTCCAGGAAGAACATCCCAGGGATGAGGAGTCAATTGTTTCAAGCCAAGGCTGATACGTTTTTCTCATCATCAAAATCAAGTACCACCACGTTGATCTTCTGATCAAGCTTCAGCACTTCGCCTGGATGAAATACGGCCCCATGAAATGTCGGTGATGTACAACAGGCCATCTAAACCACCGAGGTCCATGAAATGCACCGAAGTCTGTAATATTCTTTACAGTTCCTTCAAGTACCTGGCCTTTTTCAAGCTTGCTCATGATCTGTGCACGTTGTGCTTCAATATCACTTTCAATAAGTGCTTTGTGAGATACAACAGCGTTCTTAATAGCTTCATTGATCTTAACAACCTTAAACTCCATTGTTTTACCCACAAACTGATCATAATCTGTTACTGGCTTCACATCAATTTGTGAGCCCGGTAAGAATGTTTCCATTCCGAATACATCCACGATCAATCCGCCCTTTGGTTTTTGAGGTAACTGTACCAGTAATAACTTCACCTGTCTTATTTACTTCAACGATCTTTTCCCATGCACGGGTAATGCGTGCCTGGCGGCGGCTTAAGATTCAAATGACCTTCACGGTCTTCTTTTTCTACCATCATCACTTCCACTTCGTCGCCAATTTTCAAACCTGGCGTATCACGAAATTCGTTGAGAGAAACTAAGCCATCACTTTTAAAACCGATGTTCAATACCACGTCAGTTTTTGTGATACCCACCACAGTTCCTTTGATCAGTGTTCCATCATGTGATGCTGTACAAAAGTATTTTCATACACCTTGTCATACTTTTTGTTTTCGTCGTCAGCATTGTAAGACGGTCACATTGCGTTTGTCAATGCTCCAGTCAAAATCATCATGAGCCGTTTCAACCGGGCTCTCCACAGGTGCAGTTGTTGTCGCTGTAGTTGCTTCTGCTGTTTCGAGCAGGCGCAGACTCCTGTGCATCAGCGTTTAATTGTTTAATAAAAAGTTTTGAAACATGATTATATCCCGAGGGTTTTTAATTCAGGGCAGCAAAGATAGCCCAAACTTTCTGGTTTTGAGACTTAAAATAGATGGTTTTTGACTGTGTTTTCAGCCTCAAGACCCTGATTAGGCTTAAGGTTGCGTCGCACTCTTCGACAGCAGTAGTTGCGTAAAACGAACGCGTTGGCAAGTCTTATACGTTGAGTTCTATTCGCTATTCTAGTCTAACTTATTTCAGCATTATATCACGCAACTTATCCCTTATCCTGCCCAAGTCTCGCATGCAAGGGGACTATCAGTTACCGTTCCCAGGTTGATAGCTATAAAATAATAAAGATGTTTTTCAGGAAAATAATATAACTCGCAGCCGGCGCCAATACCACCACCCGAATGACCAAAAGCCTCATAGCCATTTTACTGTATAATGAACAAGACCCAATCCATAAATGGGTTCTCCTTTCTCATTATTTACCCAGGTTTTCATTTGCTTCATCGTTGAGTCGGAAAGCAATTTTCCTTCTGCCAATCCTTTCAAAAATTTTATGGCATCTACCGGGGTAGTTACGATCCCGTCATCGCCCACAAGTGTTGATACATTCATTCGCTGCAATTGCGAAGCATTTTCAAGTATTCCATCACTGTAACGGTCCCAGTATGAATTGACGATCTCGGGATATTTTAAATATCCAGGCTCATTCCTGTAAAAGTATTCGTGCAGACCCAGCGGTTTAAAAATCACTTCGCTGATCAATTTTGCATGATCACCTGAAATGGCATCAGCGATCATGGACAGTATCACAAAGTTTGTGTTCGTATAAACATGTTTGCTGCCCGGCGTAAAAACCAATTTCTTTCCTTCGATATATTTCAGGTAATCTTCCGGTTGGAAATAGTGATCAGGATGTTGAAGTAAATAACTTATAAGCCGGCTGAAAATTATATTCCGGAATTCCGAAGTATGATTTAACAGCATTCGCTACAGTAACTCTTTCTGCGCCGTTTATGTAGCGATGAAATTGCTGCGGCAAATGTTTTGTTATTGGTTCATCAAGATCGATCTTTCCTTCTTCATGCAATTTTAAAATGGCAACGGCCATGTAGGTTTTTGAAATGCTCTGCAGGTACTGCAAAGTGACAAAGCTGCATTGGTGTTTTGTCTTCTATTCTTGCATAACCTTTTTGCCGTTGCCCAAAAGCCTTCATCGGATTGAACAGCCAACACCACACCGGGCACGCCTTTTTGAACAAGCTCCTCCAATGCCCTTTCAAGTTCGCCTGCTTTGGAATAACCAGAATTTTGTTGAGGGCCTGAGCAATGCGCTGTTTTAAAGTCAGCTACATATTTGCTGCAACTGCTGAATAGCACGAGAGATGCTATGAGATAAAATAAATTCTTTTTCATTCTAATATCTTTTAATCATTTCTTTTTAAAAATGTATTTCGTGATCCCAACTTGCAATAGCGTTTCAGGTACGATCGGAATACTTTTATTGTACGCCTTTTAACACCATCAGCTGGTAACTAGCAAATGGTGAAATGTAAGTGGTCGAAGAATAATTATTATATCCTGCAGAAATACCCCCGAGAAGAGCCAACATTCCTTTTCCTTTATTACCGACCGAAACCCAGTTCCCATTTTCCGGGCGGTAAGATCCAACGGGACGGTAACAATAGTTATACCCGACTCCAGCTTTTATCTCGGTATAAAAATGATCGGCAATTGTCGGTCGCCAAACTGTTTGAGTACTGAACAAAAGGCCATTTCCTATATTTTCATTCCTGTTCCAGTTAATACTGAACTGCTGCACCCAATCTTGTTTTCCATTAAAACTTACTTCAGTGCCCACTCCAAAACCTACATTTGAAAAATTTGACTTAAGATCTTTAAAAGGGAGGGTCAAAGAATGAAAATTGATGGTAATGATAATCGGGAAGTTCCGGTATGTCTTGTTCATTTTGTCCTGGCCCCTCAGGCAAACAAAAGCTGTCAAACAAATCCCCGAGGAGAAGAAAATTCTTTTTCATGCCCTAAAAATTTATTCCCAAAACTATATTTGAAATAAGTGGTCAAAGCGAAGAAAATCTGCTGTTTTCTGACGAAGTGTAGTATTTCCCGTGTGAAAAGAAACAACCATTCAAAAAGGGCGTTGAAATGCAGACAAGAATTATGATTCGACCCCGGGTTGGAACCATTTTTTGAAAGCCACGGCTTTTGTCCTGCTGACCTGGATTGCTTCCGGTAAATTCTCAAGACCCTTTATGGTCACATCTACTTTTACCATCGGTACTCCTTTTAAAACCTGTTATTGCACGCCGGTGGAGGATATATTGCCTGTTCAGGCGAAAAAACCACTCTTCAGGAAGCTGTTTCTCGATCTTATCCAGCGATTTATCCGGAAAGAACTTTTTGTTCTGGTTGTTCAATAGTATCGTGTATCCGTCTTCCGTATAAAAACCGGAGATCTCATCGAAAGGAACTAACAGGTTCTGTTTTCCCGAGTTTAACAGTAAAACCCTGCAGCCCTCACCTTTTTTTCTTCCTGGCGCTGAGTGCTCAGATTCCTTTCCATTCACTGTAATAATGCATCCCGATATAAATATACCATTGATGACAAAGAACCAGATACAGATAATGAAAATGTCAAAAAGATAAAAACTGAGTGGCGCTGTATGGCCACGGGCTATAAGACTTTCCAGCTCAGTTAAAGAATAATGATCAATAAACCGGTGATCGTAGTTATGACAAGTTGAATAAGAATTCTCTTCAAAGGTTGGTCTCCATAAGGCATTTTTTTATCCAGGTAAATAATAATGGAGCGTACAGCCCACCAGGCAAAGCCATCCCTGCACTGTATCAATAGTGTAGGTAAGAACAAGAAACCAGTTAAAGTTTTATGTGACTCCAGGTGAGGTAGTAATTGAATGCACTGATAAAAGCGATGGCAATGAGAAAAAATTTTACATCATTGTATTTAGGCCGGGCTTGCATGCTTTTATTATATTCACCCAAAATTATTGATTGCTTTTACAATATTCTAAAACCGCTGGTACGACTGGCCATGCTGATCTTTTGCCGCCGCATCATTATAAACAAGCCTGGATTATTAAAAAGAAAGGACCTCTGTTACTCGCCTGCAATCATCCCAATTCTTTCCTGGATGCCGCTATAATTGCCGACCTTTTGAAGAGCCTGTTTATTCCCTGGCGAGAGGCGACGTTTTTAAAAAACCCTTTTATAGAAAACTGCTGAAAGCTTTAAAAATGTTTCCTGTATACAGAACCAGTGAAGGTGTGGAAAACCTGGGCATCAATTATGAAACCTTTGATGAATGCAAAAACATTTTTAAGAAAAATGGTGTTGTTTTGATCTTTAGCGAAGCAAAATGCGATCAATGAATGGCATTTACGACCATTGAGAAAAGGAACGGCCAGGTTATCGTTCAGCAGCTGGGAAGAAAATATTCCCCTGGAGATCTTACCTGTCGGGATCAATTACAGTTCATTCAGACGGTTTTCAAAGAATGTGTTTATCAATTTTGGTGAGATCATTTCAAGAAATGATTTTGACCTGGATGAAGGCCGACGGAAGAGAAATCTTGCATTCAATTTAAAGCTCAAAGAGCAACTCCATCAACTTGTTTACGAGATCAATAAAACTGACATTCAGAAACAAAAAAGATTTTAGAAAAAAGCCCACACTCTGTTACAAAAATATTTTTGTTTATACCCGCTGTCATCGGATGGCTTGTACATGCACCGCTTTATATTCCAATAAAAAATTTTACATATAAAAAACAGTGAACAACGATCATTACGACTCCATCCTTGTAGCACTCTTATTATTTATATATCCTGCCTTCGTCATTTTGCTTACCCTGATGATTGTGCTGTTTACTAATAATCCTTTTTTTTGGCTATTGATCGTCATTCTCCCATTTACAGCCTGGGCTTATATTCGAATTAAAACCGCAGTTGGACCAACAATCTCTTCTATAGTTGATGTCGCATTACTGCCCTTAAATAGGCGTTGGCACACCCTATTGTTATTTCAGAATGGTTTCATCTTTACAAGATAAAATAAACCTATATGCAAAAGATAACTCCTTTCTTATGGTTCAATGATAATACTGATGAAGCCATAAAATTTTATACTTCCGTTTTCAAAAATTCTAAACTTATTAACGCAAACTATTATGGTGATGCCGGCCCCGGTCCGAAAGGAACGATCATGACTGCAACCATTGAGCTCGAAGGCCAGCAATTCATGTTGCTTAACGGTGGACCTATATTTAAGTTTACAGAGGCAATATCTCTTTTTGTAAGTTGCAAAACCCAGGAAGAAGTGGATTATTATTGGGAAAAGCTCATGGAAGGTGGTGGTCAACCTTCGCAATGCGGCTGGCTGAAAGACAAATTTGGCTTATCATGGCAGGTCATTCCTGAAATTTTGGGTGAACTGATCGGAGGAAAAGATCCACGAAGAGCTAATAATGCGATGCAGGCAATGCTTAAAATGTCAAAACTCGATATAAAGAAACTGAAAGAAGCATACGATCAATAACCTCATTACAATTTCATCAACATAATTGCCGCCATCATATCAATACCATCGCGGAAATTTTTGATACGGATATTCTCATTTTCTGCATGCTGATTATTATCCGGGTTGGCAATTGGAACGATCAAAAATTTCGCATTCATTACATTCACCAGATCCTCCAGTGGTAAACTACCTCCCAGGGTTGGAACCTGTAATACAGGATCTTTTGTTGTTTGCTGCACTGCAGTTACAATTGATTTTGCAACCGGCCAGTCCATCGACGTCCGCTCAGCATTATAACCTTCACCCCTTTTCACCTGTATGATCTTTGCATACTTATTTCTTTCTTCATCAGTTGGCTCATTTTCGGTAACGTAAAACCCTTGCTCAATGATATGATCGATGACTTTCTGCTGTTGTTTCTTCCAATCGTTTCCAGGGACCAGGCGGAGATCAATAACTGCAGTTGCATAAATAGGGATCACATTTGCCTGTATTGTACCCACGTTGGAGCTTTCAATTCCATTTATATTTAGTGAAGGAAGATTAATACTTTCCATTAGACTTTTTCCGGTCATTTCCTCTTTTGTAAATCCTATTTTCCTTTTCAACTCCTTTTCAACATCCGGAACGTTTTCCATGGCCTGCTTTTCCATTGCTGTAAGCGGAATAACATCATCATAAAAGCCTTTGATCGTAACCATTCCATTTTCATCTTTCATTGAGGCCAATAATTTCGATAATTCCATAACAGGGTTAGGAACCCAATTACCGTAATGACCACTATGCAACGGGTTTTTAGGGCCATATACTTTCAATGTAAGATGCGCATCGCCTCTTGCGCCAAAAACAATTTGTTTATATCCGGATTGATGAACAGGTCCGTCACAAATGATCCAGCAATCGGATTGTAACCGTGATTTATACTTCTCAAGTACCTGGCGCAGGTGAGTTGAGCCCTGTTCCTCTTCGCCTTCAAAAAGAACCTGATATTGTAAGGGAATTTTATTCCTGATTCTTTAATGGCACTAAAAGCCGTAAGTATTGCCATCACGCCCCCTTTGTCATCGAAGCACCTCTTGCATAAATTCTCCATTCATCGCTCAATGGGAAATTCGCAGACGCTTGAATTGTTCCATTTTCATCTATTCGTCCATTCAGTAATTGTGGTTGAAAGGGGTTTAATCCTTTTGCCCATAAAGATGGGTTTACAGGTTGTCCATCATAATGCGCATAAAAAATAATTGTTTTTGCAGCACCGGGAACATTCACTTCGCCGTAAGCAACGGGTGGAATATTTTTACCATCGGCTTCTAACAATTGAAGATGTTCAATTCCTTTTGAGCTCATTAACTGCAAAAGAAAATCGGCGTTCCTGCTGATGTTTGCAGTATCAGTTGCAACATTCGGGATCTTTAGAAGGAAATGAAATCATTATAAATAGCAGGCTCGTTCTTTTCCCTGTAAGAACGGATTTTTCTAAGTTTGAAGTTTGAGCAATTGTGATCAAAGAAAGGAACAAAGAGACTAAGCATACTATATATCTCATGTTTCTTATTTCCTGTTAAACTACTAACTCCTTGCTATAGGCGGAAAACAAATTTACATTGGCCTTCTCTGCGGCCTCAATAGGGGCATAATTTGAAAGTATATCAGCCTTTCCTTTTTTACGCAAACATCATGTTCAAAATGCACAGAAGGTTTATGATCTTCTGTTCGCACTGTCCAGCCATCGTCCTCAGTATACACTTTTCTTGTACCGAGATTGATCATTGGCTCAATAGCAAGCACTAATCCCTCTTTCAATTTAGCACCACTTCCTCTTTTACCATAATTGGGCACTTGCGGGTCTTCATGCATACTTTTTCCCAGGCCGTGACCCACCAATTCTCTCACTACGCCGTAACCATATTTTTTTCTGTATGCTCCTGTATCGCAAACGAAATGTCCCCTACCCTGTTTCCAGCTACTGCTTTTTCAATCCCTTTATACAATGATTCTTTAGTAACTCTTTATCAATTGTGCTCACCTCATCTCCCGGGTCGCCAATAGCAAAAGTGTAAGCATGATCTCCGTGCCATTCATTCAATATCACACCAACATCTATCGAAACAATATCACCTTCTTTCAAAGGATGATTATTTGGAAACCCATGCACCACCACATCATTAACCGAAATACATGAATTAAACGGATAACCACGGTAATCTAAAAAGAAGGAATAGCCTTATGATCACGAATAATTTCCCCGATCATTTTATCTAATGTCATCGAACTAATGCCGGGCCTTAGTACCCTGGCCACTTCAGCCAGGGTCTTACTTACCAGCAATGCGCTTTGCCGCATCAGCTCGATCTCTTCTTTATTTTTCATCATCATCATTTTGCAAATATCGTTATTAAGCAGGCTAAATAAAAACCCGGTAAGTATGCTCACCAGGTCTGATCTAATTTTTATTTCTCCCTTTCACAAAGTAGAGAAGGGCTGGGAATGAGGTTACATCTGCACCGAGGTAGCCGTCTGCCTGCCTTGAATACGGCCGCTCTTCATCAATCCATCATACTGGCGCATTAACAATTGTGTTTCGATCTGTTGCAATGTATCCAGTATAACACCTACCATGATCAGCAATGATGTGCCACCAAAGAAAGTTGAGAAACCTTGTGTTACACCAAGTTTTTGTGCTATACCCGGTAAAATACCCACGAATGCAAGTAACACAGCTCCCGGCAAAGTGATCTTGTCCATAATAGCGCCAATGAAGTCTGTGGTTGGTTGCCCCGGCTTTACACCCGGAATAAATCCATTATTCTGCTTGAGATTATCAGCAATCTGTTTAGGATTAAAAATTAATGCAGTGTACAAAAACGTAAATCCGATCACGACCATTGAGTAAATGACCATGTACCAGCCATTCGAATGGTCAGTAAAAATAGTTTGAATGCTGCTTTTCGTTTCAGTGCTGGCAAGACTTGTGAGATTAAACAAGGTCGGTAAAAACATGATCGCCTGGGCAAAGATGATGGGCATTACGCCGGCGCTGTTTACCTTGATCGGCAAGAACTGTCTTGCACCGCCAAACTGCCTGTTGCCAACAATTTGCTTAGCATAGTTTACCGGAATTTTTCTTGTTCCCTGTATCAATAAAATACAACCAAGAATAATACCGATCAAAACGGCTATTTCAATAATGAAGATCAATATAAATCCAGGGCGGGTAGATTTTGCAGTAAACTCCTGGATGAATGACTGAGGTAAACGCCTGAGAATTCCGATCATGATGATCAGCGATGTACCGTTTCAAGTCCACGGTCTGTAATTTTTCGCCCATCCACATTACAAACAAAGTACCGGCTGTAAGCGACGATAACAGTTGACAGCCAAAAATAGCCTGCATAACCATGGAAGAATAGAACTGCCGTGTATTTGTTTGTAGGTAAGCCACGTAAGCTGAAGCCTGCACGGCTGTAACCAGCCACCGTAAGGTACCTCGTATATTGGTTGATCTTTTCTGCCGCTATCGCCTTCCTTTCTGCATTTTCTGAAATTGAGGCACGAAGTACAGTCATCAATTGCATAAAAATAGACGCAGAGATATAAGGCATAATTCCCAACGCAAAAATGGAAGCCTGCGCTGAAAGCACCACCCGAAAAGAGCATTGATCAGAATCAAGAATGCCGCCGGCATTGTTTTTTGGCTTTGCTGGATGTCAACTGCGTTAATACCCGGCAGCACAATATGCGTACCGATGCGATATATCAGTGATCAACATAAGAGTATAAAAGAATCTTGCTTCTCAATTCTTCGATACTCCAAATATTTTTAAGTGTCTGAAATAATTTCTTCACGAGAGTTTATGGATTTAAGAGACTTAATTATTTTTTGTGTCAGCTTCAGCTGCTACTATCGTCATCTGTTGCGTCGCACTCTTGTACGTCCTCTAATTCTATTCACCATGCTCAACTCTGTTCAGCCTCGCAATGTTGCAGAATTTAAATGACCACTGGCTACAGACTATGACCTCACTGACGTTTAATAACTTATTTGACTATTTCTACAGTACCACCGGCTGCTTCGATCACTGACTTTGCCTTTTTCACTCACAGCATTTACTTTAAAAGCAAGTTTTGCTTTTATTTCGCCGTTTCCCAAAATTTTCACTTTATCATGTCTGGCTTATCAATCCATTAACGTAGAGATTTTCAAAGAAAATTCTTTAATTCCATATTTCTCAGCTAAATGATCGACCTGTCCATACATTGAACACTTTATATTCAACACGAAGAACGTTATTAAAACCCGCGTTTTGGAATCCGGCGTTGAATGGGCATCTGGCCACCTTCATGTGCCATTTTTCTTTTATAACCAGTACGGCTTTGCTCACCTTTTGTACCTTTTGTTGAAGTTCCACCGTGACCAGAACCATCACCACGGCCTATTCTTTTTCTTTGTGAGTTGCACCTTTTGCAGGCCTTAATTCATGTAGTTTCATTTCTTTTGATTTTGTACTCAGCGGGGAATCACCCCTCGCTATATTAATTTTGATAACTTCGGGATCGAAATTGAAAATCGATAATTTCAAATTCCCAATTTACATTTCCCAATGTTCATACATTCTCCACTTTAACCAGGTGATTCTACTTTACGAACCATACCCAGTATTTGCGGAGTTGCTTCTACTTCTTTAGCAGCATTTGCTTTATTCAAACCCAAAGCTTTCAATGTTCAGTTTCTGACGCTCTGGCCTGTCTATTGGGCTTTTCACTAATAGTTATTTTTATCTTTTCATTTTACAAGTTAAATTTAGTACAAGTCGTAAGTTTTTATCTACGTACTAACTACTATGCAGTACTTATAACTTCTTATCCATTAAATACTTTCTTCAAACCAAGTGCCTCTTGTTTTAGCAACATGATATCGGCTCACGTAACAATAGCCAATGCTTTGAAAGTTGCCTTTACCACATTATGCGGATTTGCAGAACCCAGTGATTTAGCCAATACGTCATGTAACACCTGCGCTTTCCAAGTACAGCACGCATGCTGCCCCCGGCGATCACACCTGTACCATGAGCAGCAGGTTTGATCAATACTTTGGCAGCACCTTCTTTAGCCCATTGATCATGAGGAATAGTACCATGCATTACAGGAACTTTGATCAGGTTCTTTTTGCATCTTCAATACCTTTTGTAATCGCTTCCTGCACTTCTTTGGCCTTTCCCAAACCATGACCCTACCACGCCGTTTTCATTGCCAACAACTACACAAGTGCAGAAAAACTGAATGCACGACCACCCTTGTGTAGTTTTTACCACACGGTTGATGGCAACAACTTTCTCTTTCAACTCGAGATCGCCTGGCTTTTACTCTGTTTAAAATTAATTCTTTGACATTATTCATTTTGATTTGAAATTTTTAATCTATATGCAATTAAAATTACAATCCGCCTTCTCTTGCACCATCAGCTACTGCCTTTACACGGCCATGATACAAGATAACCACCACGATCAAAGCTTACTTCCTTCAACCCAAGTTCAGTAGCCTTTCTTGCAATGGCAGCACCCACCAATTTACTCTTTTTCAGTCTTGTTGCCGTTTTGTGCAATAATATCTTTATCCTTTGATGAAGCAGATGCAATGGTTTCGCCATTTGCTATCATCTATCAATTGAACATAGATCTCGCGTATTGCTTCTGAATACAGAAAGGCGCGGCTTTTGCGCAGTGCCTTCGCCGATCTTTCTGCGAATTCTGTAGCGGATGTTCTGTCTTCTTTGTGATTTAACTTTCGGATTCATATTAACTCTCCATTCCGCCCAGGCGAGTTTTGAAGTCTCTGATACTGCCAGAAACTGAATTATAAAAATCTCATTTATTATCTATTTAAGAACTATCTCCTAAGTTTCCACCTTAAGGCGGAGACAGGGCTTAGTTACCTGCAGCTTACCAGCCTTCTTACGAACCACTTCACCAACATAGCGAACACCTTTTCCTTTGTAAGGTTCAGGTTTACGTAAGCCTCGTTATTTTAGCAGCTACCTGGCCTGATCAGTTGATTGATCGATACCTTCCAACGTAATTGTAGGGTTCTGACCTTTCTCCTGTGCAGTTAGCTACTTTCAATTCTTTCGGTACTTCAAAAATGATATTATGCGAATAACCTAACGAAAGATCAGTACATTACCCTGGTTAGCTGCTTTGAAACCCACACCGATCAATTCCAGTTTTTCTTATAGCCATCTGTTACTCCCTTTCACCATACCTTCAACAATAGAACGGTACAATCCATGCAAAGCGCGTTGTGCCGGATCTGGTCAGTGGGACGAACAAATCTTACTTGTCCGTCTTTCACTTCGACCTTGATATCACGGTCAACAGCCTGCTTCAACTCACCCTTTGGACCTTTCACAGTTACTATATTATCGTTGCCAACGGTTACAGTCACACCATTCGGAACAGCGACCGGTTTTCTACCTATACGAGACATACAATTTTAGATTTTATGAATTAATTTATACTTTAGTTGTTTACTGACCGGTCAGCCATGCTCATGTATCGGCTTATGTGATTGAGTAACTTTCATTTTCGTAAATCCTTATATTCCAAATCCTGGTTCTAATGATACGTAACAAAGAACTTCACCACCCACATTCTGAGCCTTTGCTTCTTTATCAGTCATTACACCTTTTGATGTAGACAGAATAGCCACACCCAAGGCCATTCTTCACCCGACGTAAATCAGCAGGCTTGGAATACTGGCGCAAACCCGGGCGACTAACCCGTTCCATACTTTGAATGGCAGGTTGCTTTGGTTGCAGGATCATATTTCAAAGCGATCTTGATGACGCCTTGTTTGTTATCATCCTCAAACTTGTATTTCAGAATATAGCCCTGGTTATACAAGATCTCCGTCATACGCTTCTTCAAATTAGAAGCGGGTATTTCCACAATGCGATGGCCCGCCATTTGTGCATTACGGATTCTTGTCAGGAAATCTGCTATAGGATCTGTTACCATTATTATATTTATTAATTCAGTTCTAATATTGTTTCGTGAGACGTGAATCGTCAATCGTGAATTGAAGATCATGATTGACCAGTCTCACGATTCACATTCCGATCTTACCAGCTCGCTTTCTTCAATCCCGGTATTTTCCATTCAGAGCCATATCACGCAAGCGCTATCCTCGAGATACCAGAAATAACGGACATACCCTCTTGGACGGCCCGTCATCTGGCAGCGGTTCTTTAAACGAACTCTCGAAGAATTCTTCGGCAGTTCATCCAATGCTTTCCAGTCACCGGCAGTTTTTCAGTGCTGCACGTTTGTCAGCATATTGCGCTACCATTCTCTCTCTCTTTCTTTGCCTGGCTTTTACTGATGTTTTTGCCATAATTTTAATTTCAATTCTATATTCTCAAATTAGTTTGAATCTGGGATTTCTATTGTTTTAATGTTTCTAAACGGCATTCCTAATTCTTTCAGCAATTCATATGCTTCTTCGTCTGTATTTGCCGTTGTATACAAACGTGATATCAATACCGGTGATCTTATTCACTTTGTCAATATCAATCTCAGGAAAGATGATCTGTTCAGTAACACCCATGGTATAATTACCACGGCCATCGAATGATTTTTCATTCACGCCCCTGAAGTCACGTACACGGGGCAGACGCAGCCGCAATCAAACGATCCAGGAATTCATACATCTTATCTCCACGCAGAGTAACCCTTGCGCCGATCGGCATATTCTTACGCAGCTTGAAAGTTCGAAATATCTTTCTTCGACATCGTTGTCACTGCTTTCTGACCAGCTGATGGTTGGTCAACTCTTCCAGCGGCAACATCTACCAATTTCTTATCAGATACAGCGCCATTCACACCACGGTTCAGACAGATCTTTTCAAGTTGTGGAGCCTGCATGACGCTCTTATAGCCAAACTTCTTCATCAAGGCAGGCACTACTTCTTCTGTATACTTGTCTGCCAATCTTGGAGTATATGTTGTTGTTGCTCATTATTTAATTACCTCCCCGTGATTTTTGATACTTCGAACTGTATTTTCCGTCTTCATTTCTTACTCTTGCTCACCTTAGCACCGACTTTTCTTTAGCATCCCACAGCATCACATTGCTGATATGGATCGGAGCTTCTTTCTTAACGATGCCACCTTTGGTATTTTGTGCAGAAGGTTTGGTGTGCTTGGTAACAATGTTTACACCTTCTACCATCACTTTGCCTTCATCCACCAAAACTTGTTTCACTGTGCGTGGTTTCGTCAGGTCCTTATCATCACCGGCAATAACCACTACGCTATCGCCTTTTCTGATATTGAACTTCGGTTTAAATCTTGTTTTCATATTATGTTCTAGCTTTGTTTTGAGCTATTCAGTTCTATTTTTCGTCAATCCTGATTGCGTCAGACTCAATTAGCATTCTGTGTGAATCAGCTCACGATTGCTGTTCACGCGTTACTGCGATTCACTACAGTACTTCCGGTGCCAATGAAATGATCTTCATATAACCTTTATCACGAAGCTCTCTGTGCAACAGGTCCGAAATATGCGTGTGCCTCTCGGTTCGTCTGACTGGTTCAATAACACCACAGCATTATCATCAAAGCGGATATATGAGCCATCCTTACGACGTAATTTGTTTGTGGTGCGAACGATCACCGCCTTTGTTACTGTTCCTTTTTGATACCGCCCGCAGGCAATGCATCCTTTACCGTAACTACGATCTTATCGCCAATCTTGGCATAACGCTGGCCGCTGTTACCCAGTACACGGATACAAAGCACTTCTTTGGCACCACTGTTATCCGCTACATTCAACCGGCTTTCTTGCTGAATCATATTTTTAAGCTTTGAGCTATTAGCCGCTAGCTGTTAGCTTCAGCAATACAACAATCTATATGTTATCTAATTCCACGGCTCGTAGCTCAACAGCTCGTAGCTCGTAGCTTGTCTTATTTCACTTTCTCCACTACTTCCACCAGTCTCCAGCGCTTTGTCTTGCTCAATGGACGAGTTTCCATGATCTTCACTAGTATCACCAATGCTGCACTCGTTCTTTTTCATCATGTGCATGAAACTTGGTGGTCTTCTTTACGAACTTACCATAGATAGGGTGCTTTACCTTTCTTTCACTAGCAACCGTGATGGTTTTTGCCATTTTATTGCTGGCTAACCACACCGATCCTTGTTTTACGTAAATTTCTTTCAGCCATTTTATTGTTTTCATGCTTCTATCAGTTCTTTCTTCTTCAATTCAGTTTTCAATCGCGCAATGTCACTGACGCAGATTGCGAATGGTCATTGGATTTTCCAATGGAGAAATCGCATGAGCAAACTCCAGCTTCTTCAAACGCAATTCATCTTCCTTGATGCTTGCCTTCAGATCCTGCTCATTCATGTCCATGAATGCTCTTTACAAAATCTGATTATCTTTGACATCGTTATTACGATTTATAAATTATTACGCAAGCCAGATCTCTGCGCACAATAAATTTTGTTTTGATCGGCAATTTCCGCGCAGCCAGCTTCAATGCTTCTTTTGCTGTCTGTTCAGCTACACCATCTACTTCAAATAAAATACGACCTGGTTCTACTACAGCGGCCCAGAATTCAGGGTTACCTTTACCCTTACCCATTCTCACTTCCAGTGGTTTGCGGGTAATAGGTTTATCAGGAAAATCCGGATCCACACATTACCTTCACGTTTCATTGCACGGGTCAATGCCTGGCGGGCAGCTTCGATCTGGCGGTCGGTTAACCAATGCTGTTCCAGCGCCTTTAAACCATAGGAACCAAAAGCAATAGTAGTTCCTCTCTTAGCATCGCCTTTCATGCGACCCTTCTGCATCTTCCTGTGTTTCGTTCTTTTCGGTTGTAACATTTTTTAGCTTTTAGCTTTCGAAATTGTGAACTTAGATTGCATCTCAAATTTATCAATTGTCGCTTTTACATTTTATTATCTTCTTCCTCCTCCACCTCTGCCTCCACCGCCTCTATCGCCACCTCCGCCTCTCTACCACCGCCACCGCCTCTTCTATCATCGCTCCGATCTCTCCTGTCATCATCACGTCTGTCATCTCTCTTCTATCATGATCTCTTCTGTCTCTTCTGTCGCTTACATCACTCTTACCACCAACGAAGTTTGGATTCAGATCTCTCTTCGTCAATACTTCACCTTTACAGATCCATACTTTGATACCGATCTTGCCATATACGGTTAATGCAAATACATTCGGCATAATCAATATCCATACGGAAAGTATGCAAGTGGTACACGACCCTGTTTGATCTCTTCTGTACGGGCAATTTCAGCACCACCCAAACGACCAGCTACTTTCACTTTAATTCCTTCAGCACCCATACGCAACGCAGAAGCAATTGACATTTTGATAGCTCTTTTATAGTTGATACGATTCTCGATCTGTCGTGCAATGGTATCAGCTACGATCATGCGCATCCAGCTCAGGACGACGGATCTCAAGGATGTTGATCTGCACATCTTCTTTACCCGTCAGCTTCTTCAACTCTTCTTTGATCCTGTCAACTTCGCCACCACCTTTACCAATGATGATACCTGGCTTGGAAGTATGGATGGTAATGATCAGCTTATCCAAGCGTTCGCTCAATAACGATCTTGGAAATACCACCTTTGTTGATACGGGCATTCAGGTAAGTCCTGATCTTGTTATCCTCGATCAGCTTGGCAGCAAAATCTTTTTATTGCCATACCAGTTAGATTCCCATCCACGGATGATGCCTAACCTGTTACCAATCGGATTTGCTTTTTGACCCATGTTTTGTTTTTAAAATCCAGGAAACCAAATCTCAAATTCAACTATCTTTGGAACTTGGCTGTTGATTTTATTTTTATTTGATTTCTTAGTTGCTTTTTTCGTAGCAGCCTTTTTCTTAGGAGCTGCTGATTTCTTGCTCGCTGCCTTTTTGGTCTTGCTGTTTTTGCTTCTTTCACTTCTGCTAGTTTCCTCTTCCTTTAGCTTCTTCAACTAAAGCATCTGGATTGAATTTATTCTTCACGATCCACTACGATCGTCACATGGTTGCTGCGTTTGCGAACACGGTAACCACGACCCTGCGGAGCAGGACGCATGCGTTTCAATGTTCTTGCGCCATCCACAAAAACTGGTCTTTACAACCAGTTCGCTTTCATCACCACTTTCATTCTTCTGTTTCCAGTTATTAATTGCACTCAACACCAGTTTGCGCAAAGGCACGGCCGGATGTTTTGGATTATGCTCCAGTATAGCCAATACACGTCTCTACCTTCATGACCACGGATCAGGTCAGCCAGCAAACGCATTTTGCGTGGCGATGTTGGATAATTTCTCAGTTTTGCTACTGCTTCCATTTTTATTAATTCAATTATTCAGCGATCTTTTTACTTGAGTGTCCTTTGAACTGGCGGGTCGGTGCAAACTCACCAAGCTTGTGCCCTACCATAAATTCAGTTACATACACCGGGATGAATTTATTCCCGTTGTGCACCGCAAATGTGTGGCCCACAAAATCAGGCGTGATCGTTGAACGACGGCTCCAGGTCTTGATCACCGTTTTCTTGTTTTTGCCTTCGTTGATAGCCAACACCTTTTTTCAAGATGACATGGCTACATAAGGACCTTTTTAATCGAACGTGCCATATATTTTTAAATTTCAAATCTCAAATCTCCAAATTCGAACTTGGACTCTTGTTTTTAATTACTTGGTTAGTTTATTTCCGTTTTTTCTCTGAATGATCAAATGATCACTGCCCTTATGCGGCTTTGCGTGTTTTCAACCCTCTTGAATATTGTCCGTTCCTGCTTCTTGGCTGACCACCTGAAGCTTTGCCTTCACCACCACCCATTGGATGATCAACAGGGTTCATCGCCACACCGCGGTTACGGGACGAATACCTCTCCAGCGATTACGGCCGGCTTTACCCATGCTCTGCTGACTATGATCGCTGTTGCTCACCACACCCACTGTTGCATAGCAATTGATCAATACTTTTCTCAACTCACCACTTGGCATTTTTAATATTGCGTACTTATCTTCTTTGTTGGTAAGCTGCGCAGACGCACCGGCACTTCTTGAAATCTTACCGCCTTGTCCAGGCTGCATTTCAATGTTGTGAACATTTGTACCCAGAGAGGCATATTCTTCATTGGTAGTGCATTGCCGATTTCAGGAGCCACATCATCACCACTCTGACAATTTATTGCACCAACCTAGCAAACCCTGTGGAGCAATAATATATCTCAATTCGCCATCCGTATATTCCACAAGAGCAATGAAGCAGGTACGGTTTGGATCATACTTCGATCGTCTTTACCGTGGCCTCAATATTTTTTTATTGCGTTTAAAATCGATAACACGATATTTTCTTTTATGACCGCCCCCAATGTAACGCATGGTGAGATGGCCGGAAGAGTTACGAGCCACCGCTCCTCTTCTTTGTTTCAAGCAAACTTTTTCAGGCTCATTGGTAGTCACTTCTGCATAAGCATTTCCTATCCTCCAGCGAGTGCCTGCTGTTACCGGTTTTGTATTTTTTTACTGCCATACTTACTATCTCCGCCTCAGGCGGAGAATAGTTCAATTGTTCTAAATCAATCAAGACTTCTCGGCGCTTGTTACCATAATCGTTTTATAAAGAACTACCTCTAAGTCTCCTCCGCCTAAGGCGGAAGGACAGAGAGCATTCAAATGTTAGCGTATCAAATCAATGCTATCGCCTTCAGCTACTGTTACAAACGCCTTTTTGAATGAAGGCTTTTGACCGGAGATAAAACCAGCTTTCGTATAACGGGTTTTATTTTTCAGGGACTGGTAGACGTATTTACATCCACAACACTCACTCCATAAAACTCTTCGACGGCTCTTTTGATCTCCAGTTTGTTTGCCTTCCTGGAAACTCCTGAAAGCATAGCGATGCAGATTATCCTGCTGCGCATTTGCCTTTTCGCTTAAGATCGGTTTTTATTAATACATCAGAAAGTTTCATTGCTTTCTTTTTAAATTTTTAATTATGCTTCTACTTCTTCTTCAGAAAAAATCTTTGCTGCTCCTTCTGTTAATACCACCACGTCAGCATTTACAATATCATATGTATTCATATCGCTCAGCAAAATGCCATTTACCACAGGCACATTTACGAACCCGAAGTGTGTTAATCTCGCTGACACCGCGCTGTGCTGCCCGCACTCACTTTACTTCACTGGCAAAGCCGAAACCGCGATCCGCTTCCCACAACTATAACCACCTGGGCGTGTTCATGTTATAATCACCAAGTCCACCCAGGTGGGGAGATGCGACGAACGAGGTTACAACCACTAAGAAGCTGCTGGTGCGTTTGCGCTACCCGCGCTTCTTTCGTCGAGCGCGATGAGCTGGTGCCTCTACCAACGTTCACAATTATCTCTCGAAGGAAAAGAAGGTGCGCCGACTGATCGCCCCGCCGGGCTGTTGAGCCCTGGGACGCGAATCCATGAATCCGTTCAGCGCAAAGGCGACGAACTGCACCTATTCGCCGAAGCCACCGTCAAAGCCACGACGAACATCGCTTCGACTGGCCGGTTCGCGTGAAAAAGCCGCCGGCTCGCGCAAGATCACGGTCAAGGCGCTGACCGGACGAGAGAGCGACGGCGATGCGCCTGGCGTTTCCCGTGCTCGTGCACGGCATCAACAAACAGGTCGCGCAGAGCAGCGACTCGTATCGCGTGACGCAGGAGGGCGCGCACGCTCCAGACTCGATCTGCCCGCGCGAAATCGACCCCGAGCAGACGCGTCTCGAAGTCACGCCTCTCGCCGAGCCTCGCCGGGCGTGATGATCGACGCGCTGCCGTACTCGTCGGCTATCCGCTACGGCTGCGTCGAACAGACGATGAGCCGTTTCTATCCGACGCGTGCTCGTGGCCGGTACACCTCGAAGAAGATGGGCGACCGATCTCGAAGCGATCGGCAAACAACGCGCAGCAGATGAATGCCGGTGACCTGCACGTAACCGCTTCGGCGACCATTCGCCGGTGTTCGATTCCGGCCGAACTGGCGCGCATGACGCGCGGCGGACTTGCAACGCATCTATTCGTTCCAGCGCAACGACGGCGGCTGGGGCTGGTGGCGCGAGGACGATTCGTCGCCCTATCAGACCGCCTATGTGCTGCAAGGACTGCACGCCGCGCGCCAGCGGGCGTGAACGTGGACGACGGCGTTTCACGATCGCGGTCTCAACTTACCTCCAAAACATCGATCCGCAAAGGAACTCGCGAAGCCCAAGGACAGCAGCAGACTCGGCGACCTTACAACGCAGGCTTACCTCGCCTACATCCTCTCGCTCGAACACCGCTTCACAACGACGACACGAAGAAGTGGCTCGGCGAGCCTATGCGGAAACGCGCGGCGAGCTGAACAACTACGGCCGCGCGCTGCTCGCGCTGGCGATGCACCACGAGAAGAAGACCGACGAAGCCGGCAGACGCTCCTGCGCAACCTGCTGCAGTTCGTCGAGCGCGACGACGCGCAACGAAACCGCGTGGGTGCGCACGCCGCAGACGCATTGGTGGTTTTGGTGGAACAACGACATCGAGACCAACGCGTGGGCGCTCAAGGCGCTCGCGACGCTCGACCCGCAGAACGATCTCGCGCCGCGGCTCGTGAAGTGGCTGCTCAACAACCGCCGCAACGGCCACTACTGGCGCAGCACGCGCGACACCGCGCTGGTCATCGCCGCGATGACCGATTACATGCGCGCGACCGGGCGAGGCCGCGCCCGACTACACGCTGATCGTCGCCGATCGACGGCCAGCCCGCGAAGGAAGTGCAGCGTGACGAAGGGAGAACTTCTTCACCTTCGACAACCGCGTCCTCTGCACGGCCTGCAGATCAAGCCCGGCCCGCACAAGATCACGCTCACCAAGACCGGCGCAGGGCGCCCTCTACTACTTCGAGCTACCTCAGCTACTTCACGAAGGAGGAGGACGTGAAAGGGCGCGGGCAACGAAATCTTCGTCGAGCGCGAATACTTCAAGCTCGTGCCGAAGATCGAGCAGGTCCGAATCCACCGTGACAAGCCGCAGCGCGGACACGCTCCCGCCAGTCGAATCGAAGCCCGTCGGCAGCGACCGGCCGCGACCGAGCAACGCGCCGGCTTCACACGCGATGCCGTTGAAGAACTGGCGACACCGTCGCGAGCGGCGACCAGATCGAAGTCGTCCTCAAGATCACCGCGAAGAACACCTACGATTACCTCGCCTTCGAGGACATGAAGCCCGCCGGCTGCGAACCCGTCAGAACTGCGCAGCGGCGGACGCTGGGCCGGCGGCCTCTGCGCGAACTCGAATTGCGCGACGAGAAAGTCGTCTTCTTTCATCGGCCTCCTCGAACAAGGCCAGCACATCCTCCGCTACAAAACTCCGCGCCGAAACGCCGGCCACTTCCACGCCCTGCCTGCCAGCGCCTCTCGCGATGTATGCGCCCGAGGTGAAGGCGATCAGCGATGAGTGATGATGCGCCAGTGGATCGCGAATAGATGGAATCCAGCTCGCGTGAGGTGAAACCGCGAAAGGCGCTGGCGAACCACACGAAACCACAAAGAACGCAAGGAGCGCAAAGAATCTTCCCCTCCGCCTTCGAATTGGGGAGAGGGAATAGCCGTTGGTTGTGTTTCGTATTTGAGGCGTTTGGGTCAATCTGAATGCGCGTCTGGTGGAGAAGACCTTTGCCGGAAGGTAACTTCACCATCCGGTCAGCGTTTCACATAAATGGCAGGCGTTTTTTCGCAGACGAGATAGCGCAGCGCACGGGGCGCACCAGCCCGCCACGCCGTTTGCGCCGCTTCCCAGGCCTCCACGACCTCTGATTTTCTCAAGGATCTTCAAGTCCAACCTCAATTAGTAATATGCACCGGAACGAAGTACAA